>Ga0155558_125_pt1 | contig 261841 bp, 249 predicted proteins | sample RifCSPhighO2_12_FD_107215 | JGI IMG/M metagenome (GOLD analysis project Ga0155558, IMG submission 107215) | Gammaproteobacteria bacterium RIFCSPHIGHO2_12_FULL_35_23
CTGAGCAATTAGAAGATCCTCCCCTCGTAGCTCCAGCAGCCTAACAATACAGTCCCCAAAAACAAAAAACCCCTAAGCTTTGGGCTTAAGGGTTTTGTTATTTATTGCTTTCAATAGAAGAAGTTATTAGTAATAATTATTGTAACAATTCTTTTGCTTGCTTCACAATAGTCGCAACAGTAATACCACATTCATTATAAGCCTCTTTATACGGTGCTGATACACCAAAGCTTTTCATACCAATTACTCGACCTTGCAAACCAACAAATTTATACCAATAATCTAGGCAACTTGCTTCAATAGCAATACGCTTGGTAATTCTGCTGGGTAACACTGATTCTTGATAAGCTAATTCTTGCTTAGTAAATACCTCACAACTAGGCATTGAAACTACCCGAACTTGACATCCCTCTACTTGTAACTGCAAAGCTGCCTGCATAGCCAATTCAACTTCTGATCCGGTTGCAATTAAAATAACTTCTGGTTCTTTGTCACTTTCAGATAATATATAGCCTCCACGCTTAATATTCGCCAAAGTTTTTTCATCTCTAGTTTGCGCTGCCGTATTTTGTCTAGTCAATAACAAAGAAGTTGGACCTTCCTTATTTTCCAGTGCTAACTGCCAAGCAACGATTGTTTCCACCAAGTCGCAAGGTCGCCAAACTGTCATATGCGGCGTCATACGCAAAGTTGCTGCTTCCACAATTGGTTGGTGAGTAGGGCCATCTTCCCCTAAACCAATTGAGTCATGCGTAAAAATATAAATAACTCTCAGATGCATTAAAGCTGACATACGAGTAGCGTTTGCAGCATAAGTTTGAAAAACTAAAAAAGTACCGCCATAAGGAATAAAACCGCCATGTAAAGCGATACCATTCATTATCGCCGACATACCAAATTCCCTTACTCCGTAAAAAATATAGTTAGCATCAGCATTGTCTTTACTTAAATGTTTAGCACCTTTCCATAAAGTGTTATTAGAACCAGAAAGATCAGCAGAACCTCCTAACAATTCAGGCATTTTAGGACCTAATAATTGTAAAACATCACCTGAAGCCTTACGGGTAGCCATTGCTTGTGAATTTTTTTGCGCAGCATGAAGAAAATTATTAATAAGCTCTGGCCAATCATTTGATAAATTGCCTTGTAAACGTCTTGCTAATTCTTTAGCAAATTCTGGAAAAGCCAATTGATAAGCAATGTATTTTTTTTGCCAACTCTCTTCTAAGATTTGCCCACGCGCTTTAGCATTCCATGCTTTATATATTTCTGTAGGAATTTCAAATGATGGGTGATTCCACTTTAAGTTTTCTCGTGTTTTTGCTACTTCATCAACCCCTAAAGGAGCACCATGGACTTCTGCAGTACCAGCTTTATTCGGAGAACCATAACCAATAGTTGTTTTACAACAAATAAGCGTTGGTCTTGCTGTCTCTGCTTTTGCTTCTTCGATAGCCTGTTTAATATGTATAGGATTATGGCCATCTACTTTAGCAATAACCTGCCAATTATAGGCTTGAAAACGTTTAGGAATATCGGTGGTAAACCAACCACTAACATGACCATCAATTGAAATTTCATTATCATCCCAAAAAACAATCAATTTTCCTAACCCTAAGGTTCCTGCTAAAGAACTAACTTCATGAGAAATGCCTTCCATCAAACAACCATCTCCTACAAAAACATAGGTATGATGATCAATAATAGTATGACCTGGGCGGTTAAATTGTGTTGCTAATATTTTTTCAGCGATCGCCATGCCTACACCATTGGCTAAACCTTGTCCTAACGGACCAGTCGTTGTTTCAATACCGGGCGTATAACCATGCTCCGGGTGGCCTGGAGTCTTAGAATGCAATTGTCGAAATGCTTTTAAGTCAGTAATCGATAAATCATAACCAGTTAAATGTAACAAAGCATACTGCAACATCGCACCATGACCATTAGAAAGAATAAATCTATCACGATTGATCCAACTAGGATTAATTGGATTGTGTTTTAAAAAATCATTCCATAAAACTTCAGCAATATCAGCCATACCCATCGGCATTCCGGGATGACCAGAATTTGCCTGTTGTACTGCATCTATTGCTAAAAAACGAATCGCATCAGCTAGCTCTCGACGTGTGGTCATAATTAAAACCTCAGCTAAGAATATTTGGGACACATTGTGAAGCAATGTGCCAGCGAGTGCAAGCTCTAAACTATTCCATCCGTAGAGTTTCTATCGGGTCAAGCTTAGAGGCTTTATAGGCCGGATAATAACCAAAAAATATACCTGCTAAAGAAGAAACACAAAAGCCTATTAAAGGCGGTAATAAAAAGATAGTAAATCCCCAATGTTTAGCTTCTGCAATAATAAATGAAATTAAAATCCCTAAAATAACACCTACTATTCCACCAAACAACGATAGAACAACAGCTTCAATTAAAAACATAATACGTATGTCTTTTCGTTTAGCGCCAATAGCTAAACGTATCCCTATTTCACGGCGTCTTTCTGTTACAGATACTAACATAATATTCATGACGCCAATGCCACCTACTAACAAAGAAATAGAACCAATAAACCCTAAAAATACTGTTAAAATCTCTTGTTGCTTTTGCATACTTGCAATAATTTCTTTCGCGCTCTGAAAATAAAAATCAGCTCCTGGATCCATAGAAGAATAATAATTTTTAATTTGATTTTGCAAAGTATCAATATCAGCGTTTGAATTGACTCGAAAAATAACGCTATCGATATTGGCATATTTACTTAACAATTTTGAAGTTTCAATAGGTACTAACAAAGAATTATTAGGGTCAGCATAAATAAAAGAATTAGCCTGCCATGCTTTGGCAACACCAATTATAGTAAAATAATTATCAGCCACATTAATTTGCTGACCGATAGGATCGCCTACTGAATAATTTTTAATAGCCTGATAAATGTCTTGGCCTATCACACAAAAGTTTTCATGGGTATCCAAAAAAGAAATAAATCTGCCAGATTCCATCGCAATTTTCATCACTGATTTCATACTAGCTGTTACCCCTAATATTCCTCCATTAATTACGTGCCCCTCATAAGTGATTGGTACGTAAAGATTGGTATAAGGCGCAATTTTTTCAATTTGAGGCGAGGCCTGTTTAACAGCCAAAATAGTTGATAAATCCATACCTTCATTGCTACTTGAATTGTTAGAGTTCTTGTTTATTTGTACGGAAAGTAAATTAGTACCCAAGGCTTTAAATTGCGCCAGGGCTTGTCTAGTAGCTAATTTTCCACCAGAGATCATCGCCACAACCGAAGCAGTTCCCACTAAAATTCCCAATACAGCAAGAAAAGTTCTAAGTTTATTAGATAATAAATTGGCAATTGCTTCCACAAAATGTCTTTTTAGTTGCACACAGCTATCCTTATTAATTCACTTCATCACTGACAATACTACCATCATGCACCCTTACTACTCGTCTGCACTGCTGACTAATATGTTGATCGTGTGTTACCACTATAATTGTATTACGATCATGATTATTTAATTCTATAAATAAATCCATGACTTCTTGCCCTGTTTTCGAATCTAATGATCCTGTTGGCTCATCAGCAAGAATCACTTCTGGTTCACCAATTAAAGCTCTGGCTAAAGCTACTCGTTGCTGTTGTCCACCAGACATCTGGCTAGGTTTATGGTGCCATAATTGCTCTATACCCATTTTTTCTAACATAGCCATACCACACAATTTTGCTTCTTTATCGTGAACCCCTCTATAAATCAAAGGCATAATAACATTTTGCAAAGCATTTAATCGTGGCAATAAAAAAAATGATTGGAAAACAAAGCCAATCTTTTGATTACGAATAACAGACAACTCATCATCAGAGAGCTCATCCACAGCAATACCACTAAGCTGATAAATCCCAGAAGAAGGTTTATCCAATAGGCCAATTATATTTAATAAGGTTGATTTACCTGAACCCGACTCACCAATAATAGCTGTCAGCTCACCTTTAGAAACTATTAAATTAATATGGTTCAGTGCCAAAAGATCATCACTACCACTTTTATAGATTTTAACAATATTACTCAGATTGATGATTGGTAACAATTTCATCTCCTGGGTTTAGACCACTTAAAATAACAACGGAATTTAAAGAGGTTTCACCAGTAGTTACATTGACATTCTGGTGCTTACCTTGCACTACTTTTGTTACCATGGTTGCACTGGTTTTAGGATCAATAAACACTGCACTAATTGGTACTGCTATTTGTGGTTGCTCTTTAATTTTGATAGCTGCTTTTGCACTCATACCAATTTTTACTACTTGTTTTGCCTGTTGGCTTAAGATTGGCATCACAATGCGAATACTAAACACGGGTAAATTGCCAGAATTAGTAGCTTGAGCAGCTATATCTGCTAAGTAGCCCTGCAAAGTAATATCAGGAAAAGCAACGCTAGTTACCGACACTGATAGTCCTTTACTCAATTCATTAATATCTATTTCATTAGCTTCTGAATGCATGGCCAATCCTTGCATCAACCCTATAGTGACCAAAACTTGGCTATCTTTAACTTGTACCCCTGACATAATAGTATTATTAGTATTACTATTTCCCTGATTATTATCTTGTGAGTTTTGTACTGGCAACAAAGCAATTCCTGTAGCAGGTGAAGTAATATGCAACTCTTCTGCTTTTAAAGATTTAGCAATAGTATTGCTAATTGCCTTAATATCTTCAATCGACAAAGAAAATACATCCGTATTGAACTGGTAATACTTTAAAGAATCTTTCAATTGACTTTGGGCTTGCAACAAAGATAACTGGCTTAAATAATAACTGCTTTTTGCCTGAGTTAAATCATCACGTGAAACCAATCCTTTATCATAAAGATTTTGTGTACTTTGAAAAGTTCCATAATCATTATTTAACTGCTCTTTAGCTTTTAAATAGGAGGAGAAAGCTGTTTGAAATTGCGAAGCTTGTTTACTTGATTCGATAACAAAAAGTAATTGTCCTTTTTGAACCTGCTCACCATATTGAAAATTCTTTTTAAGAACTACTCCATCATTGGGTGATACCACACTAACTTGTTTATTAGGTGAAAGAGTTCCTGAAAAATAAAGTGTTTTATAAACAGGTTTCATTTCTACAATCATAATTTGTGAACTAGTTGAATTGTTAGCTTGCTGCGCTTTTTCTTTACAAGCACTTATTAGCGATAACAAAGAAATAGTTACTATTCCTGTAACTAACTTAATCATAGATTTTTTGCTACTTATCATCCTTTAATACCTCAACTTAACATACCAAGGTTCCAATACAACACCAGCCTCTTGCTCTAAGGCAACAAGCGATTGTAAATAAGAAATTTCATTATCTACCACGGTTTCTAATTGCGTAGAAAGATTTTTTTGATTAGTGATCACTTCAAATGTAGAGACTCGTCCAGCGAGCTGCTTTTGTTCAGAAATATAAACTGTTTGTTTTTGTAACTTTAAAGCGTCAAGACTAATTTTTAAGCCTTTTTTATTGTTAACTACTGTATTGTAATCGGTTTGTACTGTTTCCAACAAAGAGCGCTTAGATTCCTGTAAGCCTATAAGAGCCTGTTCTAATGATACTTGCTGATCTATAGTTGCATTTTGTGCAGAAACATCATCAATTGGCACCGTTAATGACAAACCTGCCGTTTCATTATGATTACTACCATTTGTTAAGCTTTTAAGTCCTGCATTTTGTCCACCACCAGACCCGCCACCTAAGGTTTCACTGGCTGTTAAGTTAAGCTGCCAACGTTGGTTATCTTGATCCACTAATAAATTTCTACGTAAGGTTCTAATAGTTATTAACGACTGTTGATAAGCAATATTATTGGCTACCGCCGCATTGCTACTTAGTGTTAAATCAGGCAGCCCCCCCTCTCCCTCAATCTCTTTTTCTACTTTTACAAAATTAAAATGCTTAGGAACAGTTATTGGAGTCCTCGGTGGTAACCCTAAAGCATTGAGCAACTGATTCTTGCTGGTTTCAATATTAGTCAAATCTGTTTGCAAAGTTGCTTTTTGGCTTTCAACTTGTGCTTCTGCTTGCACGATATCACTTTTAGCCATACTTCCTGCTGCAATCATAGCTCTATCGTTAGTAACAGTTTGTTCATAATTATTTAAGCTATCCTTGTCCACTGCATACGTTTGATAAGACTGTACCAAAGATAAGTAATCATTAATCACTGTTGAAACCGTACTAATTGCCGTCGATTTAAATGTTAATCTATTAATAATTTCTGTATCTTTGGCATTATTTAAAGCAGCATCCACCACTGGCTTGCCAAATCCTCTGATAAGAGGTTGTGTAACTTGTAACTCCATCTCTGGATTATAAGTCCCATTAGTCAACGTGTTGGTGGAAGTTAAATCAAGCGCTGTACCATAATTATTTTCCAACGTCACTGAAGGATTAGCAGCCCAAGTTGTGCTAGAAGAAGGGGCTCCTGAAGAAACTGCATGCGAAAAACTATTACTTGCTGTAAAAGCATACTGTGGCTGAAACTGGTTTTTAGCTAATACTAAAGCAAATTTATCAGCTACCCTTTGAATTTCCTCTTGCTGAACAGAAGGATTGTTACGTAACGATAACAACACTGCGTCTTTTAAAGTTAATACAATCGGTTTATTTTTGAATACTATAGCCTGAGCTTGGCTAATTACCATGATCAGTAATGAAGAGGTCAACAATCGTATTATCGATATCTTCATAAAGTTAAGTTCTATCGACTAACCACCAACAGGGTTGCCAATATTATCCATAATACCCACATAACTTCATGAAAAATCGGAAAGCTTTTGCGTTTAAAAATCCAATAAATCCCTGCTACGATACCAGCAATCACTAGTGGAATAATAAACAGTGCTAATAGATGAACTAATAACACTCCCGTTTTACTTTTTGAAAATATTTGCGATAACCAGCCAGTTAAAAGATCATGAAAACTCATGATTTGTTGCAAACCTTCATTAAGGTAGTTTGCCAATAAAATAACTAGCACACTTGCTACTATTAAAAATATTATGTTTTTTACCATTTTGTTTACCCTTTTAGTTTGTCAGATCCAGTAAGCCGTTGTTGTCATCACTTTGGAGACCCATTTCATTGCGATTTGCATAGGTAACGGAAATTTTATAGCCCCTTCTTTTACGGCTGTTTGTCGATGATGTTCTTCATCCTCATGCATTTGTTCAATAATTTTTTGGCTCTTAATATCTTTTTTAGGCAACTGGCATAAATGTTTTTCTAAATGCTCGACTACCTGTCTTTCAGTCTCGGCAACAAAGCCAAGGCTCCACCGATCGCCCACCAATCCTGCCATTGCACCTATGATAAATGAACCTGTAAACCATAAAGGATTTAAATAACTAGGATGACTATTTAATTCAGTTAATCTTTTTTTACACCAGTTTAAATGATCCACTTCTTCTTGGGCCGCTTTAACCATTTGTGTTCTGATCCTAGTTAATCCCGCTGTAAGGCCCTGGCCTAAATATAAAGCTTGTGCACAAACTTCTCCAGCATGATTAACGCGCATAAGCCCCACTGAAATTCTTTTTTCTTTGCTCGTTAATGATGGCTCAGACAAAGCCTGATCAGGTGTACTACGGCCACTGGCTTCATTAAGTGGAGTTAAAGCCTTTAATCTTTGATCAATATTAATACACAATTTATCTAATAGATTAAATTTATTCATTTTTTAATTGTCTAGTAAACTGCGTTACTTCTCAAGTCCTGTTATAATAATTAGCAAACTATTGCTAACAACAAAATAAGTACTGCTGCTTAAAAATTAGGCAAATTAAGAAGCATCATTAACAAAAGTTGGTTATACTATTTTTTAAAGAAATGCGAAGGAAGCGCTATGAAAATCAAGCCCTTAACTCCTGAACAACAAGTTATTCGCGAGCTCTCCGAACGTATTGTTAAAGCCCAAGGACCTATTTTGATCTTGGACGCTATTAAATGGGGGGATCCTATTAAAAAAGATTTCTTTAAACATAAGTTTAAAAAACTACCCGCCATTGATCACAATTACTATCAGCAACATAATCCATTAAGCTACGATCCCAATGAAAAAACATCCGAATTTTATTCTATTGAACATGATGTCAGAAAAAATTTGGGGCAATTTAGTGCCGTGGGCCAAATCATGCAGCGTATGTGTCGTGAATATATTGACGTGATTGAAATGCTGAAAAATCGTGGTACTAAAATTTTTTCAAAAATTTCTCAGCAACTTTATGGTAGCTCAGAAGATGCTTTTTATGCTAATGCCCCAACCCTTAAGGATTTGGCTAATGCTATTTGTCACACCCTTGGCAACATTAAAGATAAAACAGCCACTAAAGAAGATGAAAGAATCTATACTGCCGCACAAGCTGCTAAAATATTGTCAGCAAGATTAGCTCGTTATTTTAAAGATTCAGGCACAGCCCCTAAGGTGGTCGTGAGTGATAGTATTATTGCTGATGCTGCGGCAGGCGCAGAAGCTATTCGACTTCGAAAAAATGCTACCTTTAGTAAACGCATGTTAAAGCAACTAGAAGTTCATGAGGGCTGGGTTCATCTTGGTACTACTCTCAATGGCAAGCGCCAACCAATTTGTACTTTTTTAAGTAAAGGGATTCCTTCTTCCACAACCACTCAAGAAGGATTAGCAATCATTATGGAAATTTTTTCTTTCGCTTCATTTCCAGAACGTGTTCTTAGAATTAATAATCGAGTCAAAGCCATTAGCATGGCTGAGGAAGGCGCTAATTTTATTGAGATATTCAATTATTATCGAGAAACAGGATATCATGAATATGAAAGTTATGCGGCAGCAGCAAGAATATTTCGTGGCAGCATTCCTAGTGGAAAACCATTTACTAAAGATTTATCATATACCCGTGGTTTCGTTCAAATCTTTAATTATTTACGCTTAGCTATTGATCAAGGATTTGTGGATCATATCCCCTTACTATTTGTTGGTAAAACTGCTTTAGAAGATTTACGTTTAATTGTCGATCTAGTAGAGGAGGGGCTGGTTGTTAAACCCAAATATGTTCCACCCCAATTTAAAGATTCAGCGCCTCTTTGTGCTTGGTCAGCTTATTCTCTTTTTCTTAATAAACTTGACCCAGACAAGCTCGCTTTAGACTTTAAATCTTTATTACGCAAAGAGTAAATAAATTTTAGTTTTTATTGCAATATTCAATTGATTATTAATCCTAAATTAATCAGTAGAACTCCCTGCTGAGTATTGAATCAACATCATTGTTAGCACTCATTAATCATTTTTGACTGTCGCACTTCAATTTAGAATTTGCCCTATTTTTAACTGATTAATCTAGGTTAATAGGATTATCCAGCTAATCGCTGGTAATTTAATAAACTTAAATTGCTTAATGAATAATTTTATTAGCAGATTTAACAAAATAAACAATGGTAGTGCCTTGGATCAAAATTGAAAAAGCGACGATCACATAAGTAAATAATAAAATAGGTTGTTGAATAAGAGGATTAGGAATAGCTAAAGCCAAAGCAATAGCTAGAGCACCTCGTAGCCCTCCCCAGGTTAAAATACTAATGGTATAAGGCGTATGCAAACGCCAAGGCTTTAATAAAATAATCGGTAAAGCAACTGTTGCAAATCTTATTAACAATACTATTGGAATCAGGCAAAATGCTACTATTACAGATACTGAATCAAAATTAATTGCTAGCATTTCAAATCCTAAGAGTAAAAACAATATCGCATTTAATAATTCCTCAATTAACTCCCAAAAATGACGCAACTCACTTTGCTCTCTGTTAATAACTTTCTGATTAGTATTAGCAACATAAATTCCTAAAACTACCATAGCTAATGGACCTGAAATCATTAAATATTGTGCTAGCGTATAGCCTCCTAATACAGCAGCCAAAGTCAAAAGAATTTCAACTTTATGATCGTGCACTGTAGTGAGCAATTTTCTTATTAACCAACCTAATATCAATCCATATAAAATGCCGCCCCCTGCTTCTCTTAGCAACAATCCTGTAACATTACTAAATGTAGAGGGTTCATTTAAAAAAGCTAACTTGTAAACAGTAATAAATAACACTACGCCTACTCCGTCATTAAATAATGATTCAGCAGAAACGATAGTTTTCATGTGCTTTGAAGCACCTAACTTTTTAAAAATCGCCAAGACTGCGATCGGATCGGTAGGTGAAATAAGGCTACCAAATAGCAAACAATCTATAAAAGCAAGATGCCCACCTACTAGGTTAATAATATAATATGTTAACAGCGCTACCAAAAACGCAGACATCACCGTACTGATAATTGTTAACAAAGTTATTTCAAGTTTCTGTTTATTAAGTTGTGACAGATCAATAGTAAGACCGCCAGCAAACAGCAAAAGTCCCAGCATAAAATTCATAACTAGTTCGCTAAAATGGGCTTCAGCTACTAGTATTTTAATTTCTTCTAGAAGACCCGGTAACTTAATACTACCCATCACTAACAGGAGAAATGAGATCAGTAAAGAAGCAGCCATAATGGCAACCGTTGCGGGTAAACGAATAAAACGATAATTAAGATAACTGATTACAGCTGCAAAAGTGATTATCCAAGCACTGTAAGAATAAATTGTCATGGGCATCCTTTATTATTCTGGATTTTCTAAGCTTAACTTTCCTGTATTATCATCATAAGCAAACAATTCTGCAAACCGCCCCCATTCAATAATAACTCGCAGAACCCGTTCTGCATCTTCATCACTAAAATAATCTTCTAGTTCAGCTAAAAAGTATTTCTTAGAAACTTTGTTATTAGAACGTTTACGTAATACATCACAAATTCTTTTTACCAAAGGAATATATTGCATCAAATGTCTTGCAAAGATTTTTTTCTGTTCAAGAATATCTGCATTGGCAAATTTCTCTCCTGCTTCAGTTAAATGGATACCACCATCCTGACTCTTTGTAAAATGTAGAATATCTAATACTTCAGTCAATGCTAATAATTCATCTACGTCTAATTGAACGATTTCTGCTAAGTAAGAAAAATCTAGAGCGCCCTCAGCTTCCTCATACTCAATAGTTTCCAATAAACCAATAAGCTCTGATACTTGCGCATCAGGAACTCGATAACTAAGATCAATTTTAGTTTCGGCTTCGATATCGGAACTAGAAGAAGTCATCAAAGTATAAATCTTATCTAGCAAGTTTTTAAAGGCCGGGAGCTCATCATCTCTAGGCCTGGGTAAATGAACAGGTAAATCATGTAAAATTTTACCGGGATTACTATCAAAAATTAGTATTCTATCAGCCATACTAATTGCTTCATAAATATCATGAGTGACTAATAATATGCCTTTGAGTTTAGCCCTACCCTCCTCCCATAATTCTAATAAGTCATTTCTAAGATTATCTGAGGTTAACACGTCTAATGAGGAAAAAGGCTCATCCATTAAAAGCAAATTAGGCTCTACTACTAAAGCTCTAGCAAAGCCTACGCGTTGACGCATTCCTCCGGAAAGCTCTTTTGGAAAAGCTGATTCAAAGCCGTCCAGCCCCACTATATCTATTGCCTTTAATGCTCGCTGTCTACGCTCTTCTTTTTTAACTCCTAGTGCCTCTAAACCCAGTTCCACATTTTGTAAAACCGTTAGCCAGGGCATTAGTGCAAAACTTTGAAAGACCATAGCAATACCATGAACCGGACCATTCACTTTCTTGTTACGGTAATAAACCTCGCCAGCAGTAGGCTCAATTAAGCCTGCAATAATTCGCAGTAAAGTCGATTTACCTGAACCGGAACGGCCTAATAAAGCTACAATCTCTCCTTCGCACATTGAAAAACTCACATCTTCTAATACCAGCAGTTCCTGCTGAGGATCATTTCTAAAGATTTTCTTTATGCTTTTTAATTCAATCAGCTTTTCTGACATAACTACCTCTATTCTTAATTTACATTAAGAATAACCATTAATATAGTTGAAATCGTTTTTGTGCCAAATTATACATAGGCTGCCAAACTAATCTATTTATAAGCAATACATATAAACACATCACACTAATCCCTAAAGCAATTTTAGGAAAATTACCTGTCGCTGTATAGGTTGCAATATAGGCACCTAATCCTGTTGCTCTTAAAGTATGTGCACCCCACGAGACTACTTCAGCCACGATACTAGCATTCCATGCTCCACCAGCCGCTGTCATAGCACCAGTTACATAAAAAGGAAATATCCCTGGCAAAATTAACTTTCGCCACCACAACCAACCTTTAACATTAAAGTTTTTAGCGGCCAAACATAATTCTTTGGGCAAACTAGCTGCCCCAGCAATAACATTAAATAAAATATACCATTGGGTACCTAAAATCATCAGCGGTGCAGTCCAAATTTCCACATTTAGATTAAATTTTACGATCAGTATCACCACAATTGGAAACACTAAATTAGCTGGGAAAGATGCCAAAAACTGCGCTATCGGCTGAATAATTTGTGTGGCTTGTGATCTCATCCCCACCCATACCCCTACGGGTACCCAGATTAAGGAACATAAAAAAATTAAAACCACCACTCTAATAGTAGTATAAATACCTAATAGTAATACTTGTAACACTTGGCTAACTGTTAAAGAATGAAATATAAATCGTGCTAGTGCAATAATAGCTATTAAACAAAGTGTTAAAATTAAACAATAATAAAGCCAAACTGTTATTTGGGTATAACGACTTCTTGATGTTTCACGCTCTAATGCCACTATACTCTGGCCTAATCGCAAACTTGTCAATAAAACAAATAACTTAGCAAAAAAACTCCCCAAATAATGCAAGAGTCGCGTTTTATTTAATAAGAGAACCAATAAAGCTGTTGGGCGCTTTTCATTGGAAACATCCATTTTAAAACGTTCACTCCATTGGATAAGTGGTCTAAATAAAATTTGATCATACAGTAAAATGACGATTAACATGGTAATAATAGCATAAGCTACTGCTGAAAAGTGCGCTTCTTTAATAGCAACGGCGATGTAAGACCCTATACCTGGCAGAAAAATATTTTGATGGTTAACAGTAATAGCTTCGCTCGCTACCACAAAAAACCAGCTAGCAGACATCGACATCATAATATTCCAAATTAAACCTGGCATAGCAAAAGGTACTTCAATGCGCCAAAAGCGTTGCCAGGTCGATAAATGAAACATGCTTGCAGCTTCTTTTAAGTCATAAGGTAAGGTTTTTAAACTTTGATAAAATCCCAAGGTAATATTCCAAACTTGGGAAGTAAAAATAACAAAAATAGCCGCGCATTCAGGCCCTAAAATACTGTTTGGAAATAACGCAATAAAGATTACGATAGTGATAGAAAGAAAACCTAAAATAGGTACCGATTGTAAAATATCAATGGCTGGAATAATAAAACGCTCAGCATGTTTGTTCTTAGCAGCTAAAGCCCCCACAATAAAAGTAAACAACAGAGAAAAGAATAAGGCAATAAACATTCGCAGCACAGTTCTTAAAGCATAATAGGGCAAATAGCTTGGATTAAGATGGATAATTAAAGCCTCCCCTACATGATAGGGCGTTGCCATTTGGGTAGCAGCAAAAGCTAACAAAGCAAAAAGTAAAATAACGATTAAAAAGGCAAGACCATCCCAAAGATTGGGACGTAAGGCATGTAGCTGATTATTGCGCCAAATTCGTAACATGCTTTTCTCCTCCTTCTTAATAATAACTATATCTGTTTATTAGCAAAACAAAAAATAATTATTAGTTACTCGGAGGAAATAAAGCGTGATACATAATCTCTTCACTATCTATAGGGAATTGGTTAGTGATGCTAAAGAATTAAACAACTCTTGTCAAGGCGGATTATGTTTAGTTTTCAGCAATCTTAGGCTGTTGGTAACCACTATCAAAGAAGCCCCGGTATCGGCGGCAATGGCTAACCAAAGACTGGCTAATTTTGTAAAAGCTAAAGTAATAAAAATCGCTTTAACAATTAAAGCAAAACTGATATTTTGTTTGATAATTGTTAAAGTACGTTTTGAATGACGGATTAACCAAGGTATTTTAGTCAAATCATCTGACATCAAAGCAATATCCGCTGTTTCAATAGCAATATCTGCGCCGATCGCACCCATAGCTATACCAATACTAGCAGCTGCTAAGGCTGGCGCATCATTAATTCCATCACCTACCATAGCTATTTTCTTATACTTTTTTTCTAAATTGACTATTTGATTAAGTTTATCCTCAGGCAATAGCTCGGAATAAATAGCATCAAATTTACAAAATTTACCAATCGCTTGAGCAGTTCCTTTATTATCACCTGTTAACAAAACTGTTTTAAGCCCTAAAGATTTTAATTCTTTAATTACCTCTGGACTTTCTTTTCGTATCTGATCTGCCACACTGATAAAGCCACACAATTTATTTTCTATTCCTGCTATCAAGAGCGAATGACCTTCGTCCTCTAGCTGCATAACATAATCATGAACTTTTGATAATTCTGTCTTCTCTATAATGCGTTCGTGTAATAACCGATGGCTGCCTAACCAATAGCGTTTACCCTCAATGACACCCTCTATACCCTTACCTTTAATTTCTTTTACCTCTTTTGCAGCAGGAATAACTAATTGTTGCGCGAAAACCTGTTGCTTAATCGCCTTGGCAAGTGGATGATCGCTTTGCGCTTCTAAACTACCAGCAATCCTTAGCAACTCTTGATTAGTAAAATCATTAACCGCACGAATGACTTGTAATACCGGTTTACCCACTGTAATAGTGCCTGTTTTATCCAAAGCGATTAGCCGTAATGCTGCAGGCAGCTCTAAATAATTACCGCCTTTTATTAAAATCCCTGTTCTTGCCGCTGTACTTAAGCCGGCGACTATACTGACAGGCGTTGAAATAACCAATGCACAAGGACAAGCAATCACTAAGATTACGAGCCCTTCATAAATCCATTGCGACCAGCTACCTAAAGAGAACAAAGGAGGAACTATCATAATTAATACAGCGATCAGAATCATAATCGGCGTATAAATTTTGGCGAATTTTTCTACCCATTGCTCACTACGCGCTCGATAAGCTTGAGCTTCCTCTACTTTTTTTATAATTTGAGCAAAAATAGTATGTTCTGCTGTTTTAACAACTTGGCATTCTATGACGCCCTCATCATTAAGTGTTCCTGCATAAACCAAATCTTGTTCTTTCTTAAAAACAGGTAACGACTCACCTGTGATTGGTGCTTGATTAACATGTGTAGTTCCTTTGGTTATCACAGCATCGAGCGGGATTTTTTCTCCTGGCCTAATAATAAGTGTAGTCCCTAATTGAATTTCATCAATGGGTTTGTCTTCTATCTCACCATGGTGAATACAGACTGTATGAGCAGTATTCGGCATCGCAGAAAGTAAAGCTTGAATAGCGTTTCTTGCTCTTGCTACGCTCCAACTTTCAAGCAATAATGCTACGGAAAACAAAAAAGTGACGGTTGCAGCTTCAAACCATTTATCAATTAACATGGCACCTATCACCGCAATAAGCATCAATAAATTAATATCAGGTCGTAATCGTTTAGCAGCAAGAATAGCTTTAGGGACAATAAACCAACCACCAGAGATAGCAGCTATAGTTAAGATAATTCTGGAAAATAAAGTTAAACTGGTTTCTGCTTGGGAATGATTCAATAAAACTGAAAAAAAACCATATTGCCAGCCATTGATAAAATAAGCTATAACAATAAACAACGCGCTACTTAAAGTAGAAACTAAGCGATAATAACGTTGCCACCAGGAAGACTTCTCAAAATTTTTTTTAATATACTCATTCCAATCAATTGCTTTCATGCCTGTTCTGGCAATTACCTTAATTAGCGCGGGTTTATTACTCTCTACCACATTAATCGGGATTATTAATTTACCATTTAATAAATCAAATTGTAGCAGCTCGGTATTACTTACTTCTCGTTTTAAAGCAAGCTTTAGAACGGCTATTTCTTCAGCACAATCCATGCCAATTATTTTTAAAACATAATTTTCCATGAATAATCCTAATGAAATAGTTTTTTAATTAAACTAGCTCCCACTAATACCAAGCCTAAGCCAAATAATCCCCAGGAAATTGCTGGGAAAGTACGTATTGGCATCACTGATAAAAAAGCTCCTATTAGCAAACCAAACCCTAAGCCTAATACTATATTATAAAAAGCAGCGTGCTTTTTTACTTTTGGCACAGCAATATGAATTGAATTAACATTGCTTTCTTTAATAGATAATAAAGTCTCATAAATTAAATCTGGCATTTGTGGCAATTTTTCTATCCAAGCAGGTGCGCTTTGCTTAATTTTTTTAAACAGTGCTTTAGGTCCCATTTGTTCTCGCAACCAACGTTCTAAATAAGGCCTAACAGTCTGCCAAAGATCTAATTCTGGATACAAATTTCTTGCTAAACTTTCAATATGAAACAAGGTTTTTTGTAATAAGATTAATTGTGGTTGAATATTAAAATTAAAATTTCTAGCTATTTTAAACAAGTTTAAAATCACTTGGCCCATTGAAATATCTTTCAGTGGCTTTTGAAATAAAGGCTCAGAGACCGTGCGAATAGCTGCTTCAAAATCATCAACTCTAACATTTGAATCCACCCAACCCGACTCAACATGTAACAAAGCAACTTGTCTATAGTCACCTTTAAAAAAAGCTAACAAGTTTTTAGCAATATAGCGCCTATCACTATCTTGCAAACTTCCTACAATACCAAAATCTACAGCTATATATTGTTGTTTGTTTTCACGGCTAACAAAAAAATTGCCGGGATGCATGTCTGCATGAAAGAAATTATGCTCAAAAACTTGCGTGAAAAATATTTCTAAGCCTGTTTCAGCCAATAATTTCAAATTAGTTCCTTGTCGAACTAACTCTTCTTGGTCACTGATAGGGACACCATGGATTCTTTCCATTACCATGACATTTGTTTTACAATAATCCCAGTACACTTCTGGAATGTATAATTTATTAGAGTTTAAAAAGTTACGTCTTAATAGTGAGGCATTGGCAGCCTCACGAAGTAAGTCTAACTCGGCATAAAGACTCAACTCAAACTCTTCTACCACTTCTTTAGCCCTTAAATGTTTCCCTTGTGGCAAAAAGTAATGAGCTAAATTAGCAACTATCTTTAAAATTTCTATATCGTTTTGGATTTTTTTTCTGACTTTAGGTCGCAGTACTTTTACCACCACTTCCTCACCTGACAATAAGGTTGCACTATGAACTTGGGCTATAGAGGCCGAGGCTAATGCTCGATCAGAAAATGAAGCAAAAAATTGATTTAAAGGCCCCTTCAAGCTTTCCTCTATAATTTGCTTGGCTAGCGCTGAAGAAAAAGGTTTAACATTATCTTGTAGTTTACTTAATTCATCAGCTATATCAGCTGATAATAAGTCTCGTCTGGCTGAAAGCAGTTGGCCAAATTTAATAAAGATAGGGCCTAATGTTTCTAAAGCACAGCAAAGCCTTTGTCCTCGAGACAGACGCTTTGCTGAAATATAATACATAGGATTAAAGTAACTAATAAAACGAAAAGGATAAAAAAAGGAAGAATACAATATCAACTCATCAATACGAAATCTTGCTAAAATGAAAGCAATATATATTAATCTGATGGGTACTCTTATAAGCTTCATTTCTGACTACCTGTTGCTCCATGCTTTTTTTCTAATCGCTTTATTTTCATCTCCAAAAGATCAGTTTCACTGCGTAAAGCATCTACTTCTTTAAAAAATTCTTCCGCCCTATATTTAGAAGGTAAAATATTTTTTTCTTCTTGAATGTATTCAACGATATTATTACTAAGATTAGTAGCAAAATTTTTTAATCGCTCAATATTATTATCAACAAATCTTTTCGATTCATTGGCAACAATATCTCCGACAATCAACGATAAATAATAATCCCAATCAATATCCACCTCATTAAAAAGCTTTTTAATTTGCTGAGCTAAAATGACATCGCCCTTAATTTCTACCTCTGCAGAAAATAAAACTGCTTCCGCTTGCTTTTTAGTAAATAATTGCAACAAACTAAAAGGAGGTGCTGTAATCATTAAATCAGGTTGTTCATTAAGAGTTGATTGTAAAAATATTTTTTCTTTAGTAAATATAAAATAAAAACGAAAAGCTAACCCTTTTATTTCTAAACCTAGCGTTTTACCATTTAACTGTTCTAAGCTTTGCTGATAATTACTATGTGCTTTAAGATAAGCATTAATTGCCTGCTCAAGCATAGCTAAGACAACCACTGATTGCATAATTTTATCTCTTTAACTCTCTAATTAACAAAGTTATTTTTAATTCTCTCTAGTTTTAATACCTTGGTGAAGAGCCACTACTCCCCCAGAAAGATTTTTATACGTTACCGCTTTAAATCCTGCCTCTAGCATCATTGTTTTCAGGGTTTCTTGATCAGGCTGCATTTTAATTGATTCAACTAAATATTGATAACTAGCCTCATCACCAGTCACCAAACGTCCTATTTTAGGAATAACATTAAAAGAGTAGAGATCATAAATTTTCTGAAATAGAGGAACGGTAAGCTTTGAAAATTCCAATATTAATAATCGCCCACCAGGTTTTAATACTCGCTCTATGGATTGCAACGCTAGGGCTTTATTTGTCACATTCCGTAGTCCAAAAGCCATCGTGACACAATCAAAGTAATTGTCAGGAAAGGCTAGATTTTGCGCATCGGCTTGCACATAATAAACATTTCCCACTCGACCCTGGCTCACTAACTTTTCACGACCCGCTAATAACATTTTATGATTAATATCTGCTACTATTACCTCACCTTGCCCACCTACTCGTGCAGCAAACTGTTTGGCTAAATCACCTGTACCTCCCGCTAGATCTAATATTCTATCACTAGGCTTAACACCAGCCTGATCAATTGTAATTCGCTTCCAGATTCTATGAATCCCTAAGGACATCAGATCATTCATGATGTCATAGTTATTGGCAACACTATCAAAGACCCCTCTAACTAAGCTTGCTTTCTCTTGAATATTTATTTTTTTAAAGCCAAAATCAGTTTTATTCGTCAACTTTTATACCTCAAATTCAATGGTAAAGTATCATATCATATTGTATAACCACTTGTCTTATCTATTAATTTTTAGGTAGAATTACTATAAAAAGGAATCCTTATGTTATCGACTGTGTGGGAATTTTTAATTAATACGCCTTGGTGGGTGTATTTAATACTAGTCTATTTATTATACATTTGTTTTAAGGCCGCAAAAACCAGAACTCTTGCTCTTAGAAGGTTATTTATTCTGCCCATTATCTTTATTGTTCTAGCCTTTCATACTTTAATTGCAGAAATAGGCATTAGCATTTTTTCACTGATTACCACGGGTGTTTTTTTAATACTAGGCGCAGCGCTTGGCTTTTATCAAATCTATCGACTATCTATAAAAACTGATAAAACCCATTTACTTATTCAGGTCCCTGGCTCTTGGAGCACTTTAATCATTGTTCTTATCATTTTTATCAGCAAATATTATTTTAGCTATGAAATTGCTTCTAATCCTGCTTCTTTAAAAAATGTTCATTTCATTTTTATGATGTTAGCTATTTCTGGAATTTGTACTGGATTATTTATAGGTCGACTATTACGGTATTTGCAATTAATTTTATTTGCTCCTTCTTATGATCTACGAAAAAACAAATAAATTCTTGGCAATAAATCAAAAGGGGGCCTGATTTCTGTAAGTTATTAGTGCTGCTGTCACCTCACCTAATGATTTTTCTTTAATAATTTGCCAGTTATCTCCTAATGCTGACTCCATTTTTCTACTTCTTTCTATATAAATTGTTCCTTCCTCTGCTAATAATTTACGCTGGACAATTAAATTCAAGGCTTTTAGTAAATAATCACTATTAAAAGGGGGATCTAAAAAGATTAGATCAAATCGCTGCTGACATGTTTTTAAATACGTGAAAGTATCAATTTGGTAAATTTCAGCATTATCAGCTGCCAATAAGGTCGCATTTTCTTTTAATTGCTTAACAACAGCTGACGTATTATCAAGCATAATACTTTTGCTAGCTCCTTGTGATAGGGCTTCAAAACCTAATGCGCCACTACCAGCAAATGCATCTAAACAAATTGCTTGATCGATTTTAACTCTTAACCAATTAAATAAAGTTTCTCGCAATCGATCTGAAGTAGGCCGCAAACCCTGTACGGTTGGAAATTTTAACTTTCTTCCTCGCCAACGACCAGCAATAATTCTTACTTGATTTGTTAACATAACTAATTTTATCTTTTAAAATCAATCTATCAAAATTTTCTTATTATAAGAGAAAATAATTATGCAACAAAGCTCAAATAATACTTAAAATTAGCCCTATTTAGATTTACCTAAGTTATCAAGACCAAGTCATTGATTATTCATTGAATAATCATTTTATTAAAAAGCAATTTCTAAAAACTACTTGCTATTTTTAATTTAGACCTATTAAACTGTACCACTAGTAATTGCGGGGGACATTAACTATGGGCTCTATAGATTCATATTCGCCAGGTTCATATTCGCCACGGGGATCTGGTGGTGGTGGCTTTAGCTGGGCCCAATGGGAAAGACAAGTAGCAGTTAGCAAAATGGAAGAGTTCATTACGAAAACTTTGACTGAAAGCTTACGTAAACTTCCTCAAGAAGACCCATTAGTCGCTTTTTTTTCTACCTTACTTACTTCTGATATACTGGTAGATAAAAGATGCGTTATTGCAAGGGCAATTAGCAAGATTACAGAGACACGTGAGTTAGAAGATCCTGGTGTTAGAGCAGAAGTAATAGCCGAGCTTAAAGAGGATATTTTTAACCAAGAATCCCCTTTGTATTTAGCTTTGAACTATCAGCGTAGTCTTTTTTCAATTACTTTTTTTGGTCGAATTAGCTTCCTCAGTTGTAATTTTGCAAAATCGTTGCAAGCTGCTCAATCCATTATACTAGAAGAAAGAAAACAAAGAGCTGCTGGAACAGGAAGATTACTTGAAATGGGGCGGATCTCTTAGCTAATTTAAATAATTGTTTCATGCAAACAGAAAAGCTCTTTATTATTAAAATGAAAGTTTTTAAGAATTATCTCTTATTTATGTAATTTCATTATGAAGATAAAAAATCCATTCTGCCAATAATCTTCCAAGTAGTATCAAATTGTAATAATTTTTGACATAAATTTTCTATGAAAATTAATTGTTATATAAACCTTGTTATTTACATAGAAGCCCTTGCAAAAAATTTAAAAACTGCCAAGCTTAAAGTATAGATAGAAATGGAGTTATTCTATTGATTTCAGTCTTTGCAAACTTTTATTGGCGTGGGAATTTTAATCTGTACGATTTCCTATTTTCTTCTTCAAGGAGTACTATCATGTCTTACCATGCAATTTTTGACCGCCTATGGAAACAATATTCTAGTGAAATTTCTGAAGCACGAGAAATTTACAAGTTATTTACTGAGCAAGGTGAAAAAGTTATCAATGATCATATTGCTTTACGAACTTTTAATGACCCAAGGGTTAATACAGAATTCTTAGCTAAACCTTTTATAGCTGTTGGATATGTTGAAAAAGGACACTATGATTTTCCAGTAAAACAATTAAAAGCTAAACATTATGAACACGCTGACAAAGAGGCTCCTAAAGTATTTATCAGCGAACTGTTAGTAGAAAAATTTAGTCCTGCTTTACAACAAGCTGTTAAAGCAATGATTGATAAAGTTCCGCATTCTATTTTGCAAAATCCGAACCAATTATTATTTTGTAAAACGCCTTGGCAACCTTTAAGTTATAAACTTTACGAAAAACTGTTAGCTGAATCGCAATACGCAGCCTGGATGTATGCTTATGGTTACCGAGCCAATCACTTTACTATCAGCGTTAATAGCTTAAAAAAATTTCCTACTCTGCAAGCAGTGAACGATTTTGTTAAAAAGCATGGCTTTATTCTTAATACTTCTGAAGGAGAAATAAAGGGCACTCCTGCAGAACTTTTAGAACAAAGTAGCACTATGGCTGGCAAGCAGAAAGTTAAATTTGAAGAAGGTGAATTTGAAATTCCTTCTTGTTACTATGAGTTTGCTAAGCGTTACCCAGGAAAAGATGGTAAACTCTATCAAGGCTTTATTGCTGCCTCTGCTGATAAAATCTTTGAAAGCACCGATACTAAGAAGTAGGTGGCTTTATGTTAGCTAGGCTGCTTTTTCAAAATCAAGCCAATCCAATTACTATTGATTTTTTAAAGCAGCTAAAACAACTGGGCTTTAGTGGTGAAATTAATACTGATGCAGGTACTCGTTTGCTGAATGCTACTGATAACAGCGCCTATCAAGTTTTACCTCAGGCCGTTTTGTTTCCTCGCAACCAAACCGATATAGAAAAAATTTTCAAACTCGCTGCTCAAAAACAATTTAAAACGGCCTCGTTTATTCCTCGAGGTGGTGGAACTAGTACCAATGGTCAATCCTTAGGGGAAGGAATTATCATTGATTGCTCTAAGTATATGACTAAGATTTTAGAATTGAATTTACAAGAAGGCTGGGTACGCGTTGAACCAGGAGTAGTTTTAGATCAGCTTAATGATTATTTAAAATCGCAAGGTGTTTTTTTTGCGCCTCATTTATCTCCTAGTAGCCGAGCAACCTTAGGAGGAATGGCAAGTACCGATGCTTGCGGCAAGGGCTCGATAGTCTATGGAAAAACCAGTAATCATATTATTGCTCTAACGGCTGTTTACAGTGATGGTAGTCTACACACAAGTCAAGCCATTACTTTACAAGAATTAGCTCATTTGCAATCTCAAACTAATTTAATTGGTGAGATTTATCGACAAGTCAATAAAACAGTTATCAACAATCAAGAACAAATTGCCTCACAATTTCCTCATTTGACTCGCTTCATGACTGGCTATGATCTTGCTCATGTGTATAACGAAGAACATTCGCTTTTTAATTTAAATTCTATTCTTACCGGTTCAGAAGGAACTTTAGCAATTATCACTGAATTAAAATTAAAGCTAACTCCCTTACCAAAATTTAAACACTTGCTTGTTTTGCAATATGACTCGTTTCATAAGGCCTTGTTACATGCTAAAAATCTCATTGCCACACACCCAGTTGCTATTGAAACAGTCGACCATACTATTTTAGAATTAGCTAAAACAGATTTAATTTATAGCCAAGTTAAAGATTATATTGTTAGTCCAAAGGCAATGACTCAGGCGATTAATTTAGTAGAATTCACTGCCGATCAAGAAGCATTTTTGATTAATAAAACTACTAAACTTCAACAACTGTTAGCTACCGATGATGAATATTCTTTTGCCTACAAGCTGGTTACTAATGAAAACACTATTAAACACTTATGGCACTTACGTGAGAAAAGTGTTGGTTTACTCGGTAAAGTGACTGGAAAAAGAAAACCTACCTCCGGTGTTGAAGATACTGTTGTTCCACCAGAAAAACTTGCTGATTTTGTACAAGAGTTTCGTGCCTTATTAGATGCCAAAGGATTAAGCTATGGCATGTTTGGCCATGTTGATGCAGGATGCTTACATGTCAGGCCAGCTTTAGATTTAAGTAATGCAAGGGATGAAGTGCTCTATCATGAAATCTCAGATGAAGTAGCCTTATTAACAAAAAAATACGGCGGGCTTATGTGGGGTGAACATGGTAAAGGATATAGAAGTCAATATATGCCTATGTTTTTTGGTACTAAGCTTTATGAAGAAATTCGCAAAATTAAAAAAAGTTTTGATCCCTTTAATCAATTAAATCCTGGTAAAATAGCAACGCCCATAGATTTTCCTGATACGATTATTCCTATTACTACTGTTAAACGAGGTCATTTTGATAAACAAATTAATTCTGAATTAAAAGAAATTTATCAAGGTGTCATGAGTTGCAATGGTAATGGTGCCTGTTTTAATTATTCAGCCAAAGCTGTAATGTGCCCCTCTTATAAAGCTAGCCGTGACAGACGCTACTCTCCTAAGGGCCGAGCTAGTTTAATCCGTGAATGGTTACGTTTGATCAGTTTACAAAAGCCTCAAACCAATTTTTTTGGTAGCAGGTTTTTTAATACATTTTTAAAACGCTTAGGTTATTATGACTTTTCGCATGAAGTCTATGATAGCTTACATACTTGTTTAGGCTGTAAAGCATGCGCAACCGAATGTCCTGTGAATGTGGACATTCCTACTTTTAAAGCCAAGTTTTTAGAAAGTTATCATTCACGTTACTTACGCTCAATAAGAGCAAGAATAATAGCATTCGCTGAACCTATAGCTTATTTTCAGCAGCAAACCCCTATTATTTGGAACAGCTTATTAAAAAATAAATGGCTTAAAATTCTATTAAAAAAAACTATTAAATTAGTAGACCCACCTCTACTTAGCTCTCCTAATTTAAAAAGTTTAATTAAACAACATAATATTCCTATCGTTACCCTTGAGCAACTACAGGCTTTGAACTTCAACGACAGTAAGCGCACTATTGTTGTTATTCAAGATTGGTTAACTAGCTTTTATCAAGTTAACTTGGTTGTTAGCTATTACCATTTGCTGCGCCACTTAGGTTTTCAAGTTTATTTATTAAAATGGTTTGCCAATGGCAAGCCTCTGCAAGTAAATGGTTATTTACCTGCTTTTAAAAAACTTGCTAGTAAAAATGCTAAAACTTTATCTGCTATAGCTGCTTTAAATATTCCTATGATTGGTATTGATCCCAGTATAACACTGACCTATAGAAATGAGTATGTAGAAGCTTTAGGCCCCTGTAGTTTTAAAGTTTTACTCATTCAAGAGTGGCTAGCAGAACAAAATCTTACTACTCTCAAATCATCTCCGACCAAACCACTTACTTTATTGCTTCACTGTACAGAGCAAACTTATAACACTCAACTTAGTACACTCTGGCTACAAGTTTTTTCTAAATTAGGCATTCCAGTAAATATACCTGCTGTCGGCTGCTGTGGTATGGCGGGTACTTTTGGTCACGAATTAGAACAACAAACTTACTCTCAAAAACTTTATCATTTAAGCTGGAAAAAACTAATTGAAGAGAACCCTTACTCAGCTGTTACCGGTTTTTCTTGTCATGGTCAAATTAAGCGTTTACACAATAAAAATATTTTTCATCCTGTTGAATACTTATGTGAGCTTCTTACTCAAAAAGTCTAGCCCTTCTTCAATACATACGTATAATAATCAGTTAATTTAAATTAAAAGAACCCTGCTTTTATGAAATCTTTTCTAGTTATCTTAAAAAACAAAAGTCCAGTTCCTCTACCAGCCACTTTGTTGGTAAAACATGTTAAACACCTACAAAAGCTTCATCATTCTGGCCACCTACTACTGTGCGGACCTTTTGCAAGTGAACCCGGTGCTGTCATGATTCTACAAGCTGATTCAATTAAAGAAGCTGAAATAATGATGAAGAAAGATCCATTTATTAAAGAAAAATATTATGCTGCTTATAACTTAACAGAGTTTTGTCCTGCTAATCCATCCAATCATTGGTTACTGAATTCTAATTAATCATTTAAAACTTAACCTTTAAACATAATTTTGCCAATTTTTAACGGCTTTTAACTATCCCTACATAAATTTTTTCATGAAAAATAAAAGACGGTCTATTCTTAAAATATATTTATTTTTCAATTAATTAAGCAAACTAAAGATTTTGTATAGGAGGATTTTTTGAAGTACTAGTTCAAAAAAGGCAGGAAAAATGGAATCTGTAATACGATTTTTCTCCGCCCTCAAGCAAAAAAAGTGCCTTTATTTTTGGTCCTAAAGGAACAGGTAAATCATCATGAGTTAAAAAAACATACCTTAACACAACTATCATTGATCTATTAGAGCCAGAAATATAGCGATAATATAAGTCCTGCAAAATTGTGTGAAATTATCCAGGCATCAAATCGTTTAACGACATAATAGGTCGAAATCCTATTAACTATTTTCGTTAAATCAATTACTTGGTTTTACTATTCATACTTGAAGACTTTGATAAATAACTTATTAATAATTAAATTTTTCATAGAGATATTGTTATTTTAAGGAGATTCTGCGATAATTGATTAAAAATTATACTAATGCGAGTAAACTATGCCTGGTCCAAATCCCTTAGCACAATTGGCTGAACACTTAGGCCTTAATAAAAATGACACTGTTAGTTTTGTAGCAGAGATTGCTGACACGCTTGCTCCTAATTCAGGGCTTGGCGATCGAGTAAGAGATTCCCTAACAGAAGAAAAGGATGAAACTTTAGCGGCTGCCCCTGATGCAGCACCAGTTCAAACAAAAGAAAAAACTGCAGACCAAGAACTTACTCAATTTGTTACTGCTTTGATAGAAAGATTATTAACACTAAGCAAAGAAGAAACTAAAACCCCACAAGCAGCTGCCGATGCTATGCCTGTTGGTTTATTAAAAGAGGCTGCTCAAGTTTCACAAAAAGAAGCAGAAGAAAGTAAAGCAGAAAAAAAAGCACCTGAAATCGAAATTAAATTAACAGAAAAACCAAAACCAGAAGAGAAAAAAATAGTTACAATAGTTGAAGAAAAAAAAGATGAAGCTAGTGAAGTTCAACGTATTGCTAAAGCACAACGTGAAGGAGTTGTGGAAATTAGCACCAAAGGAACCGGGGAAGGAGAACGAAAAGTTACTTTGGTTGTTGGTGATGCAGGAGTAGGGGGCGCAAGCCCTATTGATGACAGAACACGTCAATATAATCAGCGAGTAGAAAGGGCTGTCAGTAATGAAGCTTTAGCTGGCACAGCTTCAAGGGAACAAGTTAGCGCACAGCGACAGGGCATTTTCAGAAATCCTTCTTCTGAGATGATTGATATAAATCCTTTGTGTATAGGGCGAGGGCCTGCTGCTGCAGAAATAGCTACTCAAGTAACACCAGCTGCCGATTCTTCAGCTTCTTATAACCCTTCTTTAGGTGGCTAATTAAAAGCCTCGCTGTTGTCGAATTTGTTCATAGACTGCTTTAATTCTTTGCACCTTTTCAGTGGCTGCCTGCATTTCATTTTCTGATAGTCCTTTTGACATTAATTTATCAGGATGATACTTACTCATTAATTTACGATAAGCTTTTTTAATTTCTTCTTCACTAGCCTTGCTAGTAATCCCTAAAATTTTATAAGCAGCCTCATTCGATACATTGGCTTGAAAGCCTGGTCTTGATTGATATGAGGAATAAGAATTTTGCTGTTGATATTGTTGATAGTACTGTTGCTGCTGCCATCGTTGTTGCCAACCAAATACCGCATCATAATAACTAAAATTAAGTGGCATGAGTCCTAATTGTTGTGCCATCCGTTGTAAAATTGGCTTTAAATTTTCTTTTACTACACCATCTGCATAAGCCATTTGAATTTGCGAGTTAATAAAAAAATAAAGTAGTTTAGAAGAATGATGGGCGCTCTTACGTAAATTTATTAATGTAGTTTCTAAATTAAAATCATCTTTTTTACCCACATAAAAAGCTCGCATGGCTTTAGCGCGCAGTTCACTATTTAGATGCATTTTTTTCATAACTAAGCTGGCATAATTAATTTCTTGCTGGGATACCTGACCGTCCAATTTTGCCACATACCCTAATACCGAAAACAAACTATCTAAATAAATGAGTTGTTCTGTTTTATTAGCTGGCATTAACTTACCTGAACGCTGATCAAATAGGTGACCAATAAACAAACCTAGTAAAAGACCTGGTAAATTAAACAAGATAAAACCAATAATGCTGCCTATTAGCTTGCCAAGAAAAGGGGGGGTAGTATTATAAGTGTTCATCTTTAGCCCTAAAAATTTGGCTAATCATACCATAGCTAAATAATAAGAAAAAACATTACGCAATAATGAATTTATGGCATAATTTGGGCCTTATTTTAACCTTTTATTCATAGGCTTAGCATTGCGTATCGTTTATTGTTTTTTAACTTATTTATTAATACCTGTGGTTTTATTGCGGCTATTATGGCGATCTCGTCTGGCTCCCGCTTATAAAAAACGCTGGCCTGAACGATTTGGTTTTTTTAAATTTTCCACTGCTGATCAACATGGCATTTGGGTACACGTGGTCTCAGTAGGTGAGGTCATCGCAGCAGTCCCACTTATTCAAGCGCTTAGTAAACAATATCCACAGAAAAAACTAATTGTCACCACCATGACGCCAACCGGCTCAGAAAGGGTACGCTCTAATTTACCAAAAGAAATTTTCCATGTTTATACACCATATGATATACCTGGTGCTATTAATCGTTTTTTAAATAAAGTAAAACCTGATTTATTAATTTTAATGGAAACAGAGCTTTGGCCTAATATTTTGCATGCTTGTAAAAAAAGAAAAATCCCTACCCTGCTCGCTAACGCTAGGTTATCTGCTAAATCAACCAAAGGTTATCAACATTTTCAACCATTAACTAAACAAATGCTTGCTTGTCTTTCAGTGATTGCCGCACAAGCTAAACCAGATGCCGAACGTTTTATAAGTCTGGGTGCAACCGAAGCTCAAATTAAAATTACTGGTAATATGAAATTTGATTTGCAGGTTCCTGCTAGTTTACAAGAAAGTGCTGAGATTTTAAGACAAAAACTAGGTTCTCATCGCCCTATTTGGGTCGCTGCTAGCACCCATGAAGGAGAAGATGAAATACTCCTACGCGCATTCAAAAAAATTCGTTTAGAATTTCCCGAAAGCTTATTAATTCTGGTTCCAAGACATCCTGAAAGATTTAATAAAGTAGCTCAACTGTGCAAAAAAGAAGGCTTCAGACTAGCTCGTCGTAGCACCCGAGAAAGCTGTTTAGACAATACCGCTATCTTTTTGGGTGATACGATGGGAGAACTGCGTTTATTTTTCGGTGCTGCAGATTTAGCTTTTATTGGCGGTAGTCTCATCCCACGTGGGGGACACAACATGCTAGAAGCTGCTGCTTTCGGCTTACCTATTTTAACAGGTCCTCACTTTTTTAACTTCTTGGAAGTTGCACGCTTATTACAGGAAGCCGATGCTATAAGAATTGTTAATAATGAAAATGAATTAGCTGAACAAGTCATCCTCTTGATGAAAGAGACAAATCTTCGCTATTTATTAGGCGAACGTTGCCAACAAGTGGTAAAAGCTAATCGAGGCGCTTTAGAGAACCATCTAACTATTATTGAAAAATTATTATGCTCAGGCCTGTAACATTACTTATTCTTTTAGGTTTTATCTGGGGCTCTGGTTATTCTATTGCTCGCTTTGCGATGACCCATGGAGTAATGCCTTTAGGGTATGCTTTTTGGCAAAGCTGGGGGCCTAGTTTAGTATTATTTCTATTTTTATTACTAAAAAGAATTAAGATTCATTGGGATCAAAAACATTTAGTTTTTTATTTGATTACCGCTTTATTAGGCATTGTTATTCCTAATACTAATATTTATTTTACTGCAGCACATTTACCTGCCGGTATTTTAGCTGTTGTAGTTAATACTGTGCCGATTATTTCTTATCCACTTGCATTAATTTTTACTTTAGAACGCTTTAATCTTTTGCGAATCATTGGCGTAGTTATTGGTATACTTGGGATCATGTGTTTAGTGTTACCCAAAGCCAGCTTACCAACAATTCATGATGCGCCCTGGATTCTTAGCACTTTAATTTCCCCGTTTTCATTTGCCTGTTGCGCAATTTTTAGTAGTAAATATAGACCAGCAAACACTGATTCAATTTCTTTATCCATGGGTATGTTATTATTTTCTTCTATTATTTTAACGCCACTCGTATTTACGATGCATGAATTTTATTCACTATTGCCGCCTTATAATATTGCATCTTATATCATTTTATTGGAAATCGTATTATCAAGCATAGGCTATATCTTATTTTTTGAACTATTACGTACTGCTGGACCTGTTTATTATAGTTTAGTAGGTGGATTGGTAGGTTTAACAGGTATTTTTTGGGGATATGTTATTTTTCATGAAGCGCTAAACATTTGGACATCTATAGCTGTTATTTTAATCCTATCTGCTATATTCTTAGTGACTATTAAAATGAATGCTTATATAAAAAAATATGATTAATAGAAAAGATTTACTGACTGCTTTACATTTAGATAAGCCTTTAGAGCTTATATTTCCTTTTTGTAATACCCTTTGGGCATTATGGATTGCTGCCGTAGGTGTCCCTTCCTTTAAAAGTTTAATTATCTTTTTATTAGGGATAATAATTTTACACGCCTTGATTAATTTTTCACCTGAAGTAATCAAAAAACAACAAACTAAAGTAATGTTATTAAGTAATTTGCATAAAATAGAATTAGCTGCTTTGTTAATTTTATTTATTGCAGCGCTCATTTTATTAACGAATTGGTTAACGATAGTCTTAACAATTGTCGGTGCTATTTTTTTTATTATTTATCTATTCCTGTCACATTATCATAAAAATGAAATTGCTAGTATTTTTTACTCTTTAACCTGGGCCTGGTTAACACCGCTTGCTTTTACTATTCAAAATAAAGATATTGAAGCTATCACTTGGTTGCTTTTCCTCAGCCTATTTTGCTGGTACTTTCTAACCGAGAAAGTTCGAAATTTGACCTTCAGTAACGAACCTATTAACTTACTTTCTTTTGCGATTATAAAATTAATAGTTTTTATCTTATTTATTATTACCGGAACCCTTTCTGGCCAAAGTATATGGTTCTTTGTTGGTTTAATTTTTACTTTAATTCTTTTTATTTTTCAGCTTGACCTATTTGTTTGTAAAAAAATAAAGCAGGCTTACTCTTATTACAAATGGTTATCCTTAGTATTGTTAATTGGGATTATTTTAAGCTATCACCTTTAACCTACTCTTTTAAATGTTCCAAAAATTTACCAAAATAACCAATCAACGCTTTACTTCTTCAATTTATTCATTAAAAATACAATGATAACAATTTCATACTCTTTAGGAATTTAAGATAAATGGAAGTTTTGAACGACGTTAGCCATAATGATTTTATAAAATACGCTTTTATCATTATTGCTGGCTGTATGTTGGAAATGTATGATTTTGTAGTTTATAGTTTTTTTGCCGTAGGAATAGCACAGCTATTTTTTCCAGAACAATCTTTTTTTAATTCTTTATTATTATCTTATGGAACCTTTGCTATTGGTTATTTTACAAGACCTCTTGGCGCTACTTTTTTTGGTTATTTAAGTGATACTAAAGGCAGAAAAGTGGCGCTCATTTATAGTGTCCTCTGTATGGGTATACCTATTTTCTTGATTGGTATTTTACCTACTTATCAAACGATTGGTTTTTTTGCCCCATTACTTTTATTAATTTTTAGGACTGCACAGGGACTTTCTTTAGGCGGAGAAATTTCTAGTGCTATTGCTTTTTTTAGTGAATATAGCAAAGAAAATCGTCGTGCCTTTACTACGTGCTGGGTATTCTTTGGCTTGAATTTTGGTATTGTCGTTGCCTCATTATTCGGCACATTAATTATTAAAATATTTACTCACGAACAAATTATGGCAGGTGCATGGCGAATTCTTTTTATACTAGGCGGGGTAACTGCTGTCATTATTTACTTAATGCGTAAAAAATTATATGAAACGCCTAAGTTTACTCAATTACTTAGAGGACATTTAACTGACTCCTTACCTCTTTTACAAGTTTTTAAAACCTATAAGAAAAAACTTGTTATGGGATTTTTTATCTTCTGCATAGTCACTACAGCCACTGCTACTTTATTTTTATTTATGCCAATTTATCTCTATTATTATTTAAATATAAAAGTAGAAACCGCTTATCTACTCAATACGATTAATTTAATTATTTTTACCTGCTTAATTCCATTAATAGCAATCTTAGCAGATAAATTTGGTAGAAAGCCTATATTAATTATAGGCATAATCGCTTTAATTTTTAATTGTTATCCACTTTTCTTACTGCTAACTAATCCCAATCATCTTTTAGTTTTATGGGCTTTATTAAGTCTAGGTATCCCTACTGCTTTCTTATTTGCTCCAATAGGCGCAGTATTAGCAGAATTATTTAGTACCCCTGTCCGTACTACAGGATTAGGCATAGTTTATAATTTAAACTCAGCATTATTTTTAGGTTTAACGCCTGTTTTGTTACTACTATTAATTAAATATACGCATAGCTTACAAGCACCTGCCTTGTATTTAATTATCACTGGCTTTTTAAGTTTAATTGCCACTTTATTTTTAAAAGAATCGAAAGATTCAACTTTAGATATCAATTAGTTTTAGTTGATAAATCTCTTTTTAAAAAAACAAGTACTGCTGCAATAGGAATCACAAAACCTGCAACTACTGTTATCCATAATAAAATACCTAAATGATTATAATTAGCTTGGACAATAATTTCCCCAGCTGGATTTTTAATTTCTCGACTGATAATCCAAATTTGATTAAGCAATTTACTGATTAGATTACCCGCCATAAGCGCCAAATTCATGAGCGAAGCCATCAAAGCAAACCAGGTTGCTGCATTACCACGAGGAGCATAAATAGCAATCAGTGTAAGCATGGGGATCATACTTAATTGAGCAAAAGGTGAACCTACTGCGGTATCGATTATTGCAATCGTTTGAGCCCCAAAACCAAAAATTGTTTGCGTCCAATGATGTAAACCATAATACATACCTAATACAGGTAAACTTAAAACAGTTCCTATGATTGTTAATGTAATGAAAATCCAACCTATTGGCTTTTGCGTAATATATTTAGCAAACGCCCACATTCCCACAATGGTTAAGCCGGCACTAATTTGCGCTAAAGTACCAAAAAAAACTTTATTAAACCCTAAGACATCAATTTCCCACCATTGTAAACCTGGACCAACAGCTGGCATGGCTCGATAAATAAAAATAACGATCGCCGCACAAATAATTTGTTTTTTAATAGGCTTAGCAACGTCTTTAATCACTAAATTTAAAAAATAAATTACAACGATTAAACTTACTAAAAAGATAATTTCCTGATTAAACGGGATAGCCAACCAACTAGTTAGTATAATAAACCATGCATAAAGTATTCCTCCCCCTAATATTTTCCAATTAACTGGTTTTAAAACGGGTACCTCTAAATTTACTAATAAACAACTGCTAACACTGATGAAGGGAATAATTAACGTTAACAAAAAAATAGTTTGATATGAAACGACTTCAGCTAACCAACCTCCTAAACCTGCTACTAAAAACATCGCTATACTTAAAGCAAGTCGACCTAGTAATTGTACCATGGCTAATTCATGCTTAATTGCTTCTTCTGTTTGCCCAGTACGGACCACTACTTCAACTGACATGGCATCAGCTACCACATCTTGTAATACTAAACCAATCACTATTAATAGATTGGCTGTTAAATAAAGGGTTAAAGATGAGCCTAATTGAAATACCCACTGCCACTTTCCTGCAAGACCCGCTAATAACAGGCCCCCTATTACCATAAAACCACCGGCAATAAAAATATAGGCTCGTCGAATTGAGCCAAAAATAGGAATAGAATCAACTAATTGGCCAAACACCATTTTGACCGTCCAAGGTAAAGTTAACCATACAGCTATCATCATTAAGGTAGCCGCTGAAAAATTTAATTGCTCTTTAACAAAAAAACTTTCTGCAATGCCTGAAAAACTCGCCGCCCCATAAGCAAAATAGAGCATTAAAAGAGGTAAATATCTTAAGCGAAATGATTTAATAGGTGTTAACAGCAATTCATTAATCATTATTAAATCATCCTGATGAAATGATTAAAGCATGTATTATAGCAAGTCTTGACAGCTATGATAAACTATCTACAGTGTAATTACCAAATGGACAAATTATGGATTTAACTTCTTTAAAACTTATTGCTGCAGTTGCTATATTTTTTATTGCTGCTGTCGCTGGCTGGTTTCCGTTTCGAAAAAAAGCACTTAGCTTAGCTAAATTTGACTTTCCTCGCGGTGAAGCACTGGCTTGTGGAATATTTTTAGGAGCTGCTCTTATTCATATGCTGAGTAATGCTAATTATAATTTTTCCCAATTAGGTATTCATTACCCGCTTGCTTTTTTATTATGCGGCGTTAGCTTTTTATTGTTATTACTTTTAGAACATTTAAGCAGTGAAATTAGTGAGCATGAAGGTAAAAATACTGCCTCCGTTGCCTTATTAGCTGTCATTATGTTAGCCATTCACTCTCTGTTTGAAGGAGCAGCTTTAGGTTTAAGTGGTAGTTTAAGTACTGCTGTTTTAATTTTAATTGCTATTTTAGCGCATAAATGGGCCGCAAGTTTTTCGCTCGCTGTTCAAATTAATAAAAGTGATGTAAGTTTTAAATTAGGTATAGTGGCTTTTGCCATCTTTACAGTTATGACACCCATAGGTATTTTACTCGGTAATTCTATTGTTAATTTTTCAGGACAATCGTTTATTGAACCAATCTTTACAGCTATAGCTGCTGGTACATTTCTTTATATTGGTACTCTACACGGCTTAAAGCGCTCAGTAATGATTGAGCGCTGTTGTAACTTACGTGACTTTAGCTTTGTCATCATAGGCTTTGGACTCATGGCTCTGGTCGCGCTATGGACTTGATTACTAGCTTCTAAGCTCACGAGCACCCCCCATCCCCTCAGAAATTTCTTCAGGCATTCCTGCTGCTACTGGTGCAGGCTGCGGCTGAACTAAAGGAGAGACTCTTCTTCCAGCAGCTGAAAATCTTCTTAAAAGACTTGCTAAGGGACCTGGCATAGGGCCCCCTTTCGGTGACAGAGAGGTTATAGAACCCTCACCCGATGAGACAGCGCTTCCTGGTCTATCACCAGAAGCTGGTTCTGCTGATTCTTCTGCTACAGCTGGTGGTACTTTTGCACTTGTAAAACCAGCGGCATCTTCCTCTCCACTAGCTAAAGTCGTACTTAACTCACCACTAACACTCATCGTTCCACTAAATAAAGTAAAAAGATTAGCAGGTCGTTCTACCAATTGTCGAACAGCAAGCTCCGTAACGCGCTCAGGTTGTCCTTGAGTTCCTCTACTACCTAAAGACTCTAAGCTACCACCATCACGGCTACTACCTGCTGCTGTAGCAGGCGTAGAATCAACCCCGGCAGGAGTTACTCCATCAGGTACTGCTCCAGGTAATAATCCTGCTGCTAATAAAGCAGCTTCTTCACCACCTCCTTCGCCTGCACTTCCCCCACTCTCACTTAAAGTTGTACTTGAAATTCCGCGTCTTCGTCTACTAGCTCTACTTTCTCTTTCATCCTCACTTAAATGCGGCTCACCGCCTGCTTCTGCTAAAGCCTGCATGGTTTGTCCCGTTGTTTGCAATCGTAGCTTAGCGGGAGGAGAAACGAGAGCAATTACTCTATCTGGAGAAGGTGTTGCTGCAACAACAGGCTCTCTTTCTCTTCTATCTTCTGCTAAAGGAATTGGTGCTCTAAATCGACTACCGCCAGCTCCGGCTCCCGCAGTAGCAGCTGCTGCTATTGCAGAAGCGGGTGTAACACTTCTGCTTCTTCTAGAACCAACAGGTGAAGCAAGCGCACTAGGAGAATGACTAACTGCTGCACCAGGGTTACCTACTTGAAATCTCCCTGGCGTAGCGCCTAAAAAACGAGCCGGCCAATCTGGATCTCTGCCGCTATCTGTTCTTGGCATACTCTCTGGACTTACACCTTGTGGTGCAACAATACTGGGAAGTGGCAAGGTAGAAGGTAAAACAACCCCTAAGAATCTTAAACAAATAGCAGCCCAAGAATCAACTTTACCATCAAAATCAATTCTCTCTTGTGCTGCACTAGCGAGCTTGCTTTTTTCTTTTTGTGACATCAATAAGCCGCGCAACATGGCTTTTTTAATAGAAACAATGTGCGCTCTAATTTCTGGTGAACTGACATCAACTGGGATAACAAAATCACCAATACGTTTAAAAGCTCCAGCCCCTTTACTTAAAATAACACAACCATCCTGTTTACCTGCTGGTTTACCGCGCATTGCTAAAAGAGCTTCCATACACATAAGGTTACAACCATCGACAGGGTCTACAGGTACTAATATAACCTCGGATCCTTGGAAAAGTGTTCTTATTCCATCTAAATCTACTGTTTTTGGATAAAAAAATATCCTACTATCTCCAAATCTTCTTTTTATTTGTGCCACATAATAATCTAATAATAATCGTAACACATGATAAGCTAGTACGTTTTCACGAGATGGTGCAATTTGTAACACCAACACCACTGATTCAATCGCTTTAATCTTAGCTCTTAGTTTATCAACTTTAGGACTTGTTGGATCATCCCTTAACAGAACATTTAATTTTGTTCGATACTGCTCTTCAGATTCCAGCAACTCAACATAAGCGAGTAATAATAAATCTAATCCTTTGGTATAATCTGCTCGACCACTTGCAAAAATTATTTTGGTTGCTGGATCTTCAACAGAACGTTCAACCTCTGAGCTTCCTCTATCTTCTTCTTCTCTGCTAACTGCAGCGCCTGCAGCAGCCGCAGCACCAGAAATTGCTCCAGTTGCAGCAGCTTGGGTTACTTGTGTTTCTCTTAAAGCACGTTGACGACTAGCTCTTGCTCTAGTTAATAAACTTATACACTCCGCACTATGACCAGGTTTTTCGATACTGGGATCAACGCCAATTAAAGCATGCTGAACAGAAACAACTCTACCAGTTTCTGGGTTAACAATAGCATTCTCTCTAACCTCCCAACCTAATACTGTTTGTACAGTTGCCAAGAAATTTTCTCTATATTCCTCAATATGAAAACGAATTTCATCCGCTTGAAGCCAAGCGTGCAATAAATCCACATGATGCGCCATGCGCTGGAAAATTTCTGGTTGAGGAAAAGGAATATGATGAAAATAAGCGATTTTTACATCAGGATGTATGGCTTTTATACCTTGAGCCACCGTTAACATTTGATAGTCATTGACCCAGACTACAGGCTCTAAGCCCTTTGCTATCGCTTCTGCTATCTGGCAATTAGCCTGCTGTGCAAAGGCTTGATTGACTCTTAAATAAGCTTCCCAAGCTTCTTCAAAAGTAAATTTACTCTCTGCACTTGCCATATACAGTTTTTCTATTTCAAACAAAAGCACGGGATTAGTTAATATCCGATCTAAGATTTGAATTTCTACCTCTGCAAGTTCTGCTATACCATTTCTATGGCAACGCATTAAAATACTATACGCTAGATCAATAGGCGGGTTTTCTATTAATGCAATTAAACATGCCTCTTCTCCGGGTAATAAGGTTCCCCTTTCTTTTTTCTTTGTTAACACAGCCATTTGCTCAGAAGTAGGTGCTTCGCTCAGCTCTCTTTTCGGAACTCCATGCATAATAGGCCAAAGAGCCCCGTTTGCAAAAAACTCATAATGCCCTTCTTGAGCTCTAGACGGTAAAGGTACTGGAATACTGTGAATCTTAGCTGTACTCATTACTCTACCAGCATCAGCAAGCAGTGCTTGACTTTCTGCTGTCGCTGGATCTTTATCTCCTAATAAATCACAGCCTACCCAACCAATCCAGTCAAACGCATTATCAATAGCACCGACTGCTGCTGCTAAGCCACCAGCAGCATGATCTGGAACATAAACAGGCATTCTAGTATTGGCTAAAATTATTTTTTTAAGTTCTCGAATTTGTTCCGTAGTTAAACGCACATCAGGGTTAGAAGCTGCTGCTTCTAAAGCGGCCATTAATTTATTATTATTAGCAATTAATGCCTCATTCAATGCAAGATAACGTTCATAAAAAGGATCTTTTTTGCCAATAATTTTTTTAGCAGTAACACTTTCAAAAAGAGAGGCAAAATCTACAGTAAGCTGATTTCTTGTTTCATCTTCATATAAATCTTGTAAAAATTTGTATTGCGTATCATCTAAACCTAAGTCTACTTGTAAATTTAAGCCTTTGTTTTCATATCTACGCTTAATTTCTCTTAAAGATAATGGTCCTGTTAATTGGGTTAAACTCGTTGCCCGATTGGAAACAATAATTAAGCGTTTAAATGGTGTTAAAATTATATCTTCAATTAATCGTAATTGTTCTTCTGTACAACCCTCTACTCTGGTCATTAAAGTTTTAAAATCATCTCTGATTGCTTGACATGCTCTTGCATCATCTGCAGGAAATTCTTCTCCATACTTAGCAACCATAGCATTATAATCTGCTAATAAAATGTCAATTTGCGAAGGTAGTATACCAGGTATTAGAATAGTTAATCTTTCTGTTAATTCTAATGAAGTTAACGGTTTTGACATAAAGGATCTCTCTTCTGCTTCTTATTTCGTGCTCTGATACTACTAGAGCAAAAGTTAAAAACAAGCCGTTATCCAAAAAATAAATTGCTCATGCACAAAAAATTAACATCCTTTTTATTCAACTTTCATTGTCTTGATCGATAAATCATCATCCACTAATAGCATTTGATTAATAGGAACTTCTTGCCAATCTGCCTGATGACTATCCAATTTTTCTGAAACTACTAACACTGCACCATGCTCTGATTTTGTTTTGGGCATATGACAAATACCATCTTGAATGCACAAACTGTCGCCTGCAGAATAATAAAGTGTTGAAGCACCTTCTTTAAGATCAGAAGTATAACGCGCTGCTAATAAACTACGGCCATCACTAATAACATAATTAATGTAAGCTGTTTCCTTTACCTCGTATTTTTCCCGTAATTTATTTATTTGATGTAAAGTCATGATAAATATTTTAGCAAATTCTTCGATATGATAGTGAACTTTTTGTTTAAAAAAATTTTCTAAGAATAATCCTGCAAAATGCTCAGAGTCCGTTTGCCCTTTTACCCAATCATAAATGGGATCAGACATGAGATGACGTATATGTCTCTTGAGTATGGAAAACCCACCAATAGTTCCATTATGCATAAATAGAAATCTTTGATAATGAAAGGGGTGACAGTTAAATTGGCTAACCCCACCTTGGCTAGCAGCTCGAACGTGTGCCAAAAAACAGCTTGAATAAATCTTAGGCGATATATAGAGCAAATTTTGATCATTCCAGGCTGGCAACACCGAGGTAAACAAAGCAGGATCGGAGCTAATTTCTGGATTGTACCAACCTACCCCAAAACCATCGCCATTAGTTGGATCTTTATCTGCCATTTCCCTAGCATGCATGCTTTGTCTAATTAAGGAGTTTTTGGGTTGAAATAATACTTCAGCCAAAATAATAGGTTTACCAATATAAGCAGTAAAACGACACATCTTACAACTCCTTTTTCTTTAAATAAGGTATAGCATGTTTTTCATAATATTGTTGGTGATAAGCTTCAGCAGGATAAAAAATAGTTGCCGGGACAATATCAGTTACTAAAAGCTTTAACAATTTATCTTTAGCTTCTAATTGTCGCTTTAATTGGAGGGCTATTTCTTTTTGTTGCTCATCATGATAAAAAACAGCTGAACGATACTGATAATCATGATTAATTCCTTGACGATTTTGATCAGTTGCATCATGACTTTGCCAAAAAAATTTTAAAAGCCGATCATAGGAAATTATCTCCGGATCAAAAATAATTTCTATGGCTTCTGCATGACCAGTCGTATGGCTACAAACCTGCTCGTAGGTAGGATTTGAACTACGACCTCCTGTGTAACCTACTTGGGTGCTTAATATCCCTGGCATATGCTGAAAAATTTGTTCTATTCCCCAAAAACATCCGGCAGCAAAAGTCGCTTTAGCCATATCCACCCCTTAGCTTAATAATTATTACCTTAATAACAAATCAAATAAAAGTAAATAGCTTGCAAGTTTTTAGCATTTCATAAAAAATAATGTATGCTAACAAATATTAAGATTACACAGATAAAAACTGCTGAAACCTATCCCATTCGGCAAGTAATTTTACGTCCTGGCAGATCTTTATCAACCTGTTATTTTGCTGGCGATGAAGAGAAATATACTTTTCACTTTGGTGCTTTTGACTCTCAAATACTAGTGGGCATTTGTTCAATTTATAAAAAAGCGCCGCTCTCACAAACAGGTTCTCAATATTGGCAAATTCGTGGTATGGCAGTTTTGTCTCATTATCAAGGGAAAAATGTCGGCACCAAATTATTAAACCATGCTATGCAGTTTATCATTACTGCTTATGAAAAAAAGCCAGCTTTTTGGTGTAATGCTCGCATAGCTGCAGTCAATCTTTATCTTAGAAGCGGTTTTCAAATTATTGATGAACAGTTTGAAATTCCTGACGTAGGACCCCATTATCTCATGATTAAAACTAACCTTTCTCCTCCTGATGCATTGCTTCCCGAATAAATCTTATTAACTCCTTGTGCATTCGTTTATTTGATTTTTCTTCAGGTTCTTTTTTAGCTGCTTGAATTAAATGCCGTAAATACTGTACATCCACCTGTTTAAAAATAGCAACAAATTCAGTTAAAGCTGTTTTACCTTCTATTAACAATCTGTTTCGCCATTGTTCTGCCTGATGTTGTTTGGCAATAACTTCCGGACCTATCTGCTCAACTCGCTTTATAGCTTCTTTAATAGGTTCCACGTCTACAACTCTCATTAAACGGCCGATATATTGTAACTGCCTACGTTTCGCCAAATGGCTGGTAAATTTTTTAGCATCATAAATAGCTTCCAATAGCTTAGTTGGCAAATTTAGCTCTTTTAACTGCTTATCATTATAAGTTACTAATTTTTCACCAAGGGCCTGTAACTCATGCATGGCGCGTTTTACTTGTGATTTACTAACCGACCCATCTTCAAATTCGTCAAACTCAGTTGACATAAGGAGACTCCACTTAGAAAATAGCTAGGGTATGATTGAAAGTATACAGGATATTTATCATGGTTGAAGCAAGTAATTTAGTCGATGCAGTAAATCTCAGTCAAAAAAGATGTCCGCACCCTATTATGGTTGATTTAAAATATGCGACAACAGATAACTTTATAGGAAAACCTTTGCCTGGCTATGATGCTAATGTTACCAACCTTTGTATCATGACCCCCTTAGCCGCTGCAGCCTTATGTGAAATCCAAACTTACGTCAATCAACAACAATTAAGTTTACTGGTTTTTGACGCTTACCGGCCTTTGCGCACTGTACAGTATTTTACTGAATGGTTTGAAAATCCAATCTTGACTGAAACAGAGCTGATCCGAAAAAAATTACACTATCCCCATTTACAAAAAACAGATTTACCTCGTTTAGGTTACATAGCTATCCATGTTTCAAGACATTGTTTTGGTTTTGCCGTCGATTTAACTTTAGTAAATTTAAAAAACTATAAAGAACTTAACATGGGTACTTTTTTTGATTATTTTGATTCTCAATCTAGCGCCCAAGCTACCAGTGCAGAGATTGGTCAAGAGGCTTTTGAAAATCGACAGTTTTTAGCAAAAATTATGCAACAATTTGGCTTTTTACCTTATGAAGAAGAGTTTTGGCACTACGATTATAAAATACGTGAAGCATCAAAACCATTTGACAAGGTAATAGACAATAACCTGAAAGAAAAACTCTATCAATGCAGCATTATTTATTAAAAGCACTTACGCTTGCAAAATTAAAGAGAGGTTTTTGCTCTCCTAACCCTGCTGTTGGAGCAGTGGTGGTCCGTGATAATGAAATTATTGCAGAAGGATTCCATCAAGGGCCTGGTACTCATCACGCTGAAGTTGATGCGCTTTGTAAATTAACACCAGAGCAAACTCAAAGTGCAACTTTGTATGTTACCTTAGAACCTTGCTGCATTTATGGTCGGACTCCTCCCTGTACAGATTTAATTATTAAAAGCCAGCTTGCCAAGGTAGTTTATGCTTTTAAAGACCCAAATCCCCGTGTATCGGGTCAAGGTGCTCAGATACTTAATCAAGCCAATATTTTATGTGAGCACCATCCTTTAACAGAGATAAATAATTTTTATCAAAGTTATGCTTACTGGTGGCAACATAAAAAACCCTGGGTCAGTATAAAGCTCGCGCTCAGTAAGGATCAGAAAATAGCTGGTGTCAAAAGTCAATTTATTAAAATTACTGGTCCAGAAGCCGATCACTATACTCATAAAGAACGCTTGCATTGTGATGCGATTTTAACTACCGTAAAAACTATTCTGCATGACAATCCCCAGCTGAATGCAAGAATTAACAATACTATTTATTCAAAACCACTCTATATAATTGATCGACTCTTACAATTACCCGAGTCAGCTCAAGTTCACCTAACCGCAAAAAATATTACTCTATTCCATCAAGCCCACGTCGATAAAATAAAATTAACTACTTTACAACAACGAGGGATACGCTGCCATGCTATCGAAACCTCAAACAATTTATTAGATTTAGCTGCCATTATTTCTCAAATGGGCGACAATGGCATTCACGATCTCTGGGTAGAAGTTGGCTCACATGTTTTTAATAGCTTTCTTAAAGCAAAATTAGCCAATCGGGTACTAATTTATCAATCGGATAATGCGCTGGGTCCAACCGCTTATCCTGCTAACATCACCAAAGAGTTATTCAAAGACTTTAAAAGTGAAACTTGCTTTAAATTAGTCACTGATAGTTTAACTATCTACTTAAGACATTAGAGTTTCTTTTATTTTTGCATTACAATAACCAAAAAGGAATAGGAATATGTCCAAAAAGACCCTAGTTATTACAGGCGGCTCTCAAGGTATCGGCCAAGCCACTGCCTTACTCTTTGCAAAAAATGATTATCAGGTATTTAATTTAGACCTAATTAATTCAAATTCTATTAATAAAAATATTATTAATTTATCTTGTGATATTACTGATCCGCAACAAATAGAATCTGCAATGAAAGAAATAACGAATTGCACCCCAATTATTCATGCCTTGGTTTGCAGTGCAGGTATTCACTTTTCTGCTAATATTGAAAATACCTCTTTAGCTGATTTTAAGCGCGTGTTAGAAACCAACTTTTGTGGCTGTTTCTATACTTTAAAATATGTGTTACCACTGATGCGACAAACTAAACAGGGCAGTATCGTTTTAGTAAGCTCTGAACAAGCATTGGTTGGGAAAAAAAATTCCGCTGTTTATGGAGCTACCAAAGCTGCTATTGCCCAGCTAACTAAAGGCACAGCACTGGATTATGCGCCATTTAATATAAGAGTCAATGCAGTGTGTCCAGGTACTATCGATACCCCACTTTATCAAAAAGCTATTAATAATTACTCAAAAAAAACCGGGGTCCCCTTACAAGAAATTGAAAGGGAAGAAGCAAACGAACAACCCATAGGTAGAGTAGGGAAACCAGAAGAAGTTGCCGAATTAATTTATTTTCTTTCTAGCGATAAAGCAAATTATATTACCGGCAGCTTGCAAGTTATTGATGGCGGCTACACGACAAAATAATTAATCTCGATAATCTACTTTAGATCGACCTTCAATTCGCTTTACCAAAGTTAAAAACTCTAGCTTTGGCGATAAAATAGAATCAAACTGAGCTTTAATTTTTTTACAAACCAGCTCTGGAATTTCTTCTAGTTCTTTATTTGCCGACAACGTTTTAATTTGCATTTTGCAAACTCGCTCTAAATAATACATTCTATATAAGGCTTCCTCAACCGACTTACCCGTAGTTAATAAGCCATGATTGCGTAAAATCATGACTTTCTTATTCCCTAAGGAACCAGCAATTTCTTCACCTTCGTTTTCTAATGCTAAACCATTTAATTCATGATAAGCCACATCACCATAAAATCGTAACACATGCTGATTAGTATAAAGTAATCCACATTTTAATGAAGCGACGGCGGTACCATAGATACTATGGGTATGCATGGCACTCATAATACTAGAATCTTTTTTATAAATTGAAGCATGAATATTTGTTGCTTGCGGCATTACTCGATAACCATTATCACCAATTACATTACCCTCTAAATCGGTTTTAATTAACTTTGAAGCTGACACTTCTTCAAAACAAATGTTAAGTGGCGTAATTAACAAATGATCCGTATCAGGTATACGGGCACTTAAATGGGTTGCTAATAGATCATCGATACCTTGATAATGAATAATATGATGGGCAGCGGCGAGTTTTTCTCGAAGTGTACGTTCAAGTTCCATATCTATTCCTAAAATTTTGAGCTGAATATTTTATAACCACAATAAGGTGTGGTTTAATTTTATAACAAATTTAATTTATTTGATAGAATTTTTATTCTTTCGTTTAACAATCTGCAACCAATCTCTGCGAGAATGATTTTCATTCACAATGCTTTTAATAGTTCATTTTTATCAGTCCAATTTAATTAAGAAAACAAACTACTAGCATCCAACCTTGTCAGATAACCGATTAAGTTAAACAAAGATAATTATTAAATTGCTATTTAACAATTATGTTATCCATAAAATCATTAACCAACATATTGAATAAGTGATTCTTGTTTTGACACAATTGGATAATATCTTCTGCTTGAGGACTTTTAAAATATGCCTTCACGTTATTCATAAATTTCTGTTGTAACAAAGGAATACCTTCAGAACGCCGACGCTTATGACCAAGAGGATATTCAATTTCTACTTTTTCAGTACAACTACCATCTTTAAAAAAGATTTGTACAGCATTGGCAATAGAGCGTTTATCAGGATTTAAATAATCTTCAGAATATTGTTTATCCTCTTTAACTTGCATTAGGCTACGCAACTGATCAATACGACCATCCTTAGCTCTTTCTTCTTCATAATCATCAGCTGTCAAATTACCAAACAATAAACCAATCGCTATCATATATTGTAAGCAATGATCTCTATCAGCTGGATTATTTAATTGTCCGGCTTTACTAATAATACGTATTGCTGATTCGTGAGTAGTTAATTCAATGCGCTCAATGTCAGCCAGCCTCTTTATAACAACGGGATGAAGCTTAACTGCACACTCAACTGCAGTTTGTGCATGAAATTCTGCAGGAAATGCTATTTTAAATAAAACGTTTTCCATTACATATGAACCATAAGGCCTTGGTATCTGCAATGATTTTCCTTTGAAGAGCACCTCTTGAAAACCCCAGATTTTGGCCGTAATAGCACTAGGGTATCCTTGTTCCCCCTGTAAAGTTAATAATGCTAAGCGCACTGCCCTACTTGTTGCATCACCCGCAGCCCAAGATTTACGAGAACCAGTATTCGGGGCATGACGATAAGTTCTAAGACTTTGACCATCTAGCCAAGCTTGAGATAAAGCATTAATAATCTGCTCTTTATTACCGCCTAACATAGCTGTCGCCACAGCAGTTGAAGCAATTTTTACTAACAATACATGATCTAACCCAACTCGATTAAACCTATTTTCTAAAGCTAAAACCCCTTGAATTTCATGTGCCTTAATCATGGCTATTAACAGATCTTTTACTGTAAAACTTTTTTGTAACTGACGGTTACAATAATCTGCTACTGCTAAAATAGCGCCCAAATTATCAGAAGGATGCCCCCACTCTGCCGCCAACCAAGTATCATTAAAATCTAACCAGCGTATCATGGTACCAATATTAAATGCGGCTAACACAGGATCTAGCTCAAAAGAGGTCCCTGGTACTCGTGCACCTTGAGGCACAACAGTTCCTGCAACAATAGGTCCTAACAATTTACTACAAGCAGGATAAGTTAAGGCTAGAAAACCACAACTTAAAGTATCTAATAGACAGTAATATGCTGTTTCTAAAGCAAGCTCACTTTTGACTGAATAGTTCAAGGCATATTCTGCTATGTCCACTAAAATTTTATCTGGTTGTGGACGAATATTTTTTTCAACACTATTTAGCATTCTTTTCTCTCTTATTAATTATTGTCTTTGCTCTATCGCTACAAATTCTTTGGGTGTAGGCCCAATATATTCAGAAGTTGGGCGAATGAGCTTATTATTAGCGCGCTGCTCAATAATATGCGCTGACCAGCCTGCAACTCTAGCCATGACAAAAAGCGGCGTAAACATTTCGGTAGGAATATGACAAAAGTGATAAACTGAAGCACTATAAAAATCTAAATTAGGAAATAATTTCTTTTCCTCCCACATGATTTCTTCAACAGCTAAAGAAATAGAAAACAAGCTTTTATCATGAGTATAATCTGCCAGTTTTTCAGACCACTGCTTGATAATGATTGAACGGGGATCAGAAAGTCTATATACCCTGTGACCAAAACCCATAATCAATTCTTTCTTTGCTAGCATTTGTCTAACACCTTCTTTGGCAGCCATGGGTGTGTCAAACTTTTTAATAAGCCGCATAGCAAATTCATTAGCCCCACCATGTAAAGACCCCTTTAAAGTACCTATCGCAGAAACAATTGCTGAATAAAAATCAGATAAGGTAGAAGCTGTCACTCGTGCAGCAAAAGTAGAGGCATTAAATTCATGTTCTGCATAAAGAATTAATGAAGTATTAATACAATTAACATAAATTGACTCCGCAGGCTTTTCATATAACAACTGCAGAAAATAGGCAGCAATACTATCAGCCCTCACCATTGGCTCAATACGCTTACCAGTTTTATGAAAATGATACCAATACAATAAGATTGTAGGCAAACATGCCAGAAGTCGTTCAGCAATTTTAATTTGGCCATACTCTTTGGTTTCAGGCTCTAAGGTCCCCAACATAGAACAGCCGGTACGCAAAACATCCATAAAATTAGCGTTCGCTGGAATATCTTCTAATACTTTTTTTAAAACAACTGGTAGTTCACGCAAAACAATAAGTCTCAGCTTAAATTCAGTTAGCTCTCTTATTGTTGGTAAATGGCCATGAATTAATAAGTAAGCAACCTCTTCAAAACTACATTGAGAGGCTAAATCTTCTATGGCATAACCTCGGTAAGTCAGACCAATACCCTCTTGTCCTACTGTACTAATAGCAGATTGGCCTGCCACAACCTCTGCTAATCCTCCTATTTTTTTATCTTTCATTGTTTCGGCCCTAATAAATTAAACTGTTACCGGCATAACATAGAGTAAAATCGCAAAAAAATGTAATAGGCTTCCTGTTAATACAAATAAGTGCCAAACGGTATGAAAAAAAGGAATTCTTTCTAATACAAAGAAAATAACGCCAAAGGTATAAGCAAGTCCACCTGCTAACAACAACATACAGCCTGCAAAGGGTAAATGATGATAAAGTTGCACTACAACTGTTGCTGCAATCCAACCCATGGCTAAATATAAGAGTGTTGAAAGCATTTCAAAACGATTAACTAAAAATATTTTTAAAATAATACCTATTAAAGCAATTCCCCAGACAATACCAAACAAAGTCCAACCCAAAGAACCATGCAAGGTTATTAAGCAAAAAGGGGTATAGGTTCCTGCTATTAATAAAAAAATACTTGAATGGTCAACAATTTTAAAAACCTGTTTGACCGGAGGATAAAGTATTGCATGATAAAGCGTAGAAGAAATATAGGCTAAAATTAAACTACTACCAAAAATTGTACCACTTACTACACCAATAGTAGAATGATGTTTAGCTGCATCAACAATCATTAATATAAGCGCGACTATACCAATGAGAATTCCTATGCCATGGGTTATACTATTTGCTATTTCTTCATGTAAGTTCCAGCGGTGTAAATAGCTATTACTATATTGTCTAGGCCGTTTTTCTTTGGGTAAAAGCCGCCATTGTCTTTTAATTTGCAAAGTTTCAATTCTACGCTCGATTTTATTAACCTGCCGCCTAGCAAATTTTATGTGCTTTTTATGTTGTTTAACTTCTTTGCTCATTAAATTTCTACTTCAAAATTTTTAATAAACTGTACAGATTTTTTTATTGAATAGCCAGAAAAAATACAACTATTAACTGGTTTAAACTTTACCAACTTACACCTACATATCATAATAAATTTTCGAAACCAAACAAGCTCTCTGTTATATAATTCTAGTTTCTAGTCTGCTGTTTCTAGATTATACTTACTACCATGAGTGACAAATCATTAGCGTATTTAAATGCGATGGGTATTGATGTCTGGCAAGTACGTGACAAAGCAAAAGAACCCAAAACAACTATTGAAGTACCACTGGAAGATTTTTCTAAAATTCCAGTTGATCAATTAGATTGGGAATCTTTGCGACAAAGAATCTCTGGCTGTACACTGTGTAATTTGCATCAATCTCGAACCCAAACTGTTTTTGGAATCGGTAATCCGCAAGCAGATTTAATGTTTATTGGCGAAGCACCCGGTGCTAATGAAGACCTACAGGGAGAACCTTTTGTTGGAAGAGCAGGGCAACTACTCAACTCAATGCTAGAAGCAATTGATTTAAATAGAAGTGATATTTTTATCGCCAATATATTAAAATGCCGACCACCAGAAAACCGTGATCCACTTCCTGAAGAAGTTGCTACCTGCACCCCTTATCTATTACGACAAATTGAACATATTAAGCCAAAACTTATAGTAGCTTTAGGACGTATCGCAGCTCAATTTTTATTAAATACCACTGTCACGTTAGGTAAATTGCGTGAACAAACTCACCATTATCACGGCATCCCTTTAATTACTACTTATCACCCAGCCTACTTATTAAGATCACCAACTCAAAAAGCTAAAGCCTGGGAAGATTTAGTTAAAATAAAACGGGCTATAAATTAAAAATTCTCGACACGATCAAATTGCATAGGTAATACTACCAGTTGCTCCCCTATGGCATGCAAACGACGTTGTAATACTAAAGGAGTTTCGTTATGCAAGATTCTATTAAACAAAGTATCCTCATCAAATGTTAATCTGCTAGCAAAAAAGATATGCCGTGGATATTTATCTTTTATTTTTTCTGCTAGTTCAACCAGTTTTTCTATTACATCTGGTCCATAGGCCGTATATGCCTCTGTTGCAAGCCCATGCTGATGACAAAACTCTACAAAATAATCTAAGTTCTTTTCAACCGCAACCTGCATCTCGTTCAGCGCTCGCACACCACTAAAGCTTTCAATATCCACTTCTCCAACACTTAAAAAAACATAGTTTTTAAAGAAATCCGGAAACATTTTTTGAATAGATAATAAAGCGTGCATCCCTACACAACGGTCCTCATTTAAAAACAATATAGCCGTCTGTTGGTTAATATCAAAAACCGGAGCTGCTAGCGTTTTCTTATCCAAAGGAGGTGCTAGTAATAAATCATACTGTCTTAATCGTTTGTTGATATAACCATAATGACTATGTATTACAAAACATAATCCTATAACCAAGCCAGTAATAAGAATAGTTACCCAGCCTCCTGAAGTAAATTTTACTAAGATAGTAACTAGTAATATGCTTGCGGTAACAATAAAACCTAATAAAGAAAAGCCTAACCGCCACGGCCAATTTTTTGAGACTTTTGATCGATGCTTAAACCAATAAACACTTAAGCCTAATAAAGTTAGAGTAAAAGTTATAAATACATTAATACTATATAAAACCACTAACCAACTTACCTTTCCTTCGCTGACAAATAAAATAATTAACGCTGCCAAACCATATAGCAATATCCCATTTTTAGTAACTAAACGATTAGATAGATGAGTAAAACGATGAGGCAACCAATTATCGACTGCCATATTAGCAAGGACTTGGGGACCTGCTAAAAACCCTGTATTAGCAGCAACCAATAATATCCCTGCTTCAAAGCATAAAGTAACCACTAAACCAACATGTCCAATTAGAGAGAAGCCTAAAATATTTTGAAAAGCAATAGCATTTAAAGTTTTATCTCCTACCGGCACAACATTATAAAATAAATATAATAAGGTAATACCCCCCGCCATAAAACTTAATGAAATTGCCATATAAAGCATGGTCACTTTACCAGTACGAACCCTTGGTTCAGCTAAGCGGTTTACATTATTGGAAACAGCCTCAAGACCTGTATAAGTTCCGCTTCCTAATGAATAAGAGTGTAACAAAAAAGCTAATACTGCAAAAATTCCTACTGATGTAATAAGCCCGTGTGTATCTTGTACTGCATGCACTGTAATATCTGTGATACCAACCCCATGTTGAAATATTCCATAGGTAATTAATATTATATGAGTCAATAAAAATCCCAAAAATATTGGTAATAAAACTTGAATAGACTCTTTCATACCTCGTAAATTTAAAATTACTAAAACCGCTATGCAAAACGCCTCCACCATTACCCGAAAGTGAGCCCAGTTCGCAGGCAGAAAACTAAACAATGCATCGGTCCCACTCGCAGTAGAAAGTGCTATCGTCAAAATATAATCTACAATTAATGCACAGCCTGAAACCAAGCCTGCTTGTTTTCCTAATAATTGCGTAGCAACCTTATAACCACCGCCACCTGAAGGAAATAATTCAACGACCTGGTTATAACCTAAGGCAATAATAAAGACGGTAATTACTGTGGCAATTGCAACAAAGATCGCTAGTTGAGGATGTCCATTTAAAGCACGAAATGCTTCTTCAGGCCCATAACAAGAAGAAGATAATCCATCTGCGCCTAAACCAATCCAAGCAAAAAAGGAAATCAAAGCAAGGCTTTGAAAAAGTTTAGGCTGAAAGGGATTAAGTGCTTTACCAAAGATCAGTTGTTTTATATTAATAGCCATTTAATTTTCCACCGATAGGCGTTATTGGTTGTTAGTATCCTACCGACTAACTATAAAGATCGCCATTTTAACACTTTTAATGACATCAGGAAAGCTTCACTCTATTCACAAAAACTATTACTTTATCAAAAGCTTAGCCTACAAAAGATCTATCAGCCAGGACCTTAATAAAATCTTAATTGCGCATAAAGCAAGCACAGCGATCAATACTACAAACAAAGTCCAATCATTCCATATATCCATCACCAATCCTAATGCCAATCCCATTGCTGGTGGATGTTCAAAATCTAATAAGGCCATTAACAACATCGTCGTACCTGCCGACAAGGCACTGGCCAAACAACGTGAACAAGTCAGTGATAATATTAAATCTTTGCTTAAATCAGGGCTCACAAAATGCCAGCCCATACCGCTAATAATTGCAATGATATAACTACCAAAAATTCTATGTGGCATCGCAACTGGTGAACTTGGCAAAGCAAAGACATTAAAAGCACTGGCTGCAATGGATGAGGCACCAATAGCACTTAAAACATCCATATGTTTAGTACTACCATAAATTAAGGTGAGCATTACCAAAAACATAAACACTACTATAAATAAGGTTTGAATAAAAAAACGTACCCAATATCTTTTAAAACTTGGATTGATCCAATGATATTTTTTTAACATAACCTTCCCTGCTATTGATTATTTAGTTCATTTATTACAGTTGGTATCGGCAGCAACGTAGAAGATGCTTTCTTATTATTCGTTACAAGATCTGGATTGCCTACACTTACTAATAAAAAAATTTCTGGATTAAGATATTGCTCTAAAACTTGTCGCACATGCTTGATCGAAACATCATTAATGTTTTGAGCATAAGTTGATAAATAATTTAATGGATAATGATATTTAACTAAAAATGTTAAGCTCGCCATCAACTCCCTATTACTAGCAAAACTAATATAAAAATTTCCGATTAAAAATTTTTTAGCTTGTTCTAGTTGTAACGAAGTTGGACCCTCGGTAATAAAATTAGCAAGTATCTTTTTAGTCAAAAGAACCGCTTGAGCTGCCGTATTATTTTTAGATTGTAAAACAATAATAAAAGGTTGTAAGCCAAAAACCGGCACCAATTCACTGCTAATATCATACGTAAGACTATGTTGCTCTCTAACACTTTCTGCCAATAAACTGGTTAAACCGGAACCACCAATTATTTGATTAGCTACTATTAAAGCAAAACTATCAGAACTTAAATTATCAACCGATAAATTACCTAACCACCAGTAAGTTTGATTAGCTGGAAAATGAATATTAATTAACTTACCTTGAGTCAGGGGCTTGGCTTTAATTGTTAAAGCTTGCCTTTCTCCCACAGGTAATCCTTTTATAACTTCCTCTGCTATAGTTTTAGCTTGAGTAGCACTAATATCCCCTACGATTAAAATACTAGCATTTCTCGCTGTGTAAAAATGTTGATAAAATTGCATGACTTGTTGTTTGGTTATAGCATTGATTGAATCTTCTATACCCAATACTGGGTGAGCATAAGGCGTATTGTTATAAAGTTGTTGATAAAAATTTTCTTTGGCAATAATATTGGGCTGTTGTTCTCGATCTTTAATCGCTACCAACTGCTGATTTTTTATCCTCGTAAAAGTTGACTCAGAGAAATTCAACTGGCTAACTACTATATTAAATAACGACAACGCTGAAGATAATTTAACAGGGTCTGTCAAAGTTAAAAGGTTTATACTCGCGGTAGATTTATCAACCTCTACATCAAACTGTGCGCCTATCTCATCAAAATTTTCAGCGATCGCTTGGGCAGTTAAATTACCAGCTCCTTCAGCAAAGAAGGCATTGGTTAAAGCAGCTAATCCAAAAGAAGCCCCATCATAGGCAGAGCCAGCATTAAATAATAATTTAATCTCAACCATGGGTACACTATTGCTTTGAATAAAATAAATAGGGGTTTGATCACTTGTTTCCCAATGTTCAATTGTAGGAATAGCAACAGCTTTAAAAGGTAGTCCAAAAAAAATCAATAGCAAAATTAAAATTTTTTTATTCATACTGGTTTTAGCTCCGCTATGGTCAACCGTTCAGGCACAAAATATTTTTTTGCCACCGCTTGCACTTCAGCGGGTGTCACTGCTTCAATGTTAGTGACAAAATTTTCTGCTGACCACCAAGGTAGTCCTAATACAGCTAAATAACCTACTTCCTTTGCCTGTTGAAATAAAGAATCTCTTTCATACACTCTATCGGCAGTGATTTGTGCTTTAATACGGTTTAATTCTTGAGCTGATAAAGGTTGTGTTTGTAATAAAGCAACTTGTTGTAGCATCGCGTGTTTTAAAGTTTTAAGCGATTGGTTCTCAGCAGGGATAGCAAAAAGCATAAATTCAGTAGGATATTTGGAAAAGATTTTGTAATCGCCTGCCACATCAGCTGCCATTGCTTTATTCCTTACTAGTTCTGTTTGTAACCTTGCACTTTCGCTTCCTACTAAAGCTGCTTGGGCAATATATAAAGCATAGGCTTGCCAAAGTTGTTTATTAAGATAAAAATTTGGTACATTATAACCAATAATTAAAAAAGGTAGTTTAGCAGCTCTTCGAAGAACAACTGCGCGCTTACCAAACTGCTCTTCACTGGTGGTATCAGCTGTTGGTCTAGCTGGCAAAGGTCTTGCGGGAATGGCATTAAAATATTTTTGTGCAAGCTGATAAACGGTTTTTGGATTCACATCACCCGCTACAACAATGATAGCATTATTAGGGACATACCAAGTTTTATACCAATTTTCTACAGCCGACAATTGTAGATTATTTAAATCATTCATCCAGCCAATCGCTGGATGTTGATAAGGACTAGCAATAAAAGCTAAAGCATTAAAATGAATTAATGTTACTGCTTGAGGATTATTATCAATTCTTAATTTCTTTTCTTCTTTAACAACCGCCAAAGCCTTTTGTAAGTTTGCTTGGGTTAAGATAAGATTTACCATACGATCTGATTCAACCTTAAAACTTAAGGCTAAATCAGCTACTGGTAAAATTTGATAATACAGCGTGTAATCTTGTGAGGTGATAGCATTTTGTTCACCGCCCTGCGCTCTGATTAAATTTTCAATCTGTCCTGCTGGAAAACGCTTTGTACCCGTAAACATAAGGTGTTCTAATACGTGCGAAATGCCAGTGATGCCAGCATACTCATTACTACTACCAACCTTATACCAAATTTGAAACACCGCAACAGGAGCACGCTTATTGACGCGCACTAATACTTGCAATCCATTCGATAATTCATAATGCTGAACTATAGGCTCTTTCCCTAAAGCCAATAAAGGAATAAACAAAATCCCCAGGAAGAAGATGCGCTTAGATAAAATCCATTTTATAATAGCTTGAAAAAAATGTTTAGATTTAATACAGTAGTCCTCTTTTAACACTTATAGTAAATATATCATTAGCTATTGATTAGAAAAAGGAAATCCCATGGTTTTTAGTCTTAAAAAACAAACACAGCAACCCGCTACAGAAAAGCAGGGCTTGCTTAAGCGGCTAGCGCTTGGTTTACAAAAAACTCGAGCTCGTTTTGCAGAAGGTGTGGTTAATTTATTTACTGGCAAAAAAGTTATTGATACTGAATTAATTGAAGAGCTGGAAACCTATCTTTTATCTGCAGATATAGGAGTCAAAGCCAGTCAAGAGCTCATGGCGGAGCTAACCAAACAAATTCACCGCAAACATATTAATGATCCGGCTTTATTATTAGATACCTTAAAATCCATAATGCTCACTATGCTAAAACCAGCAGAGCAGCCTATTTTGATCCAATCTTCCCATCAACCTTTTGTGATCATGATGGTAGGGGTTAATGGCGCAGGAAAAACTACCACTACTGGTAAAATAACTCAATATTATCAACAAAACGGCTATCAAGTAATGTTAGCTGCTGCTGATACTTTTCGTGCTGCTGCTATTGAACAATTACAGACTTGGGGTAAGAGGAATCGTGTTCCAGTGATTGCTCAACATACTGGCGCTGATAGTGCTGCTGTAAGTTTTGATGCGCTAGAATCAGCTAAAAGCAAACAACTTGATTTATTGATTATTGATACAGCTGGGCGTTTACATACCCAAAGTCATTTAATGGACGAATTAAAAAAAATTAAACGGGTAATTAGCAAATTAGACACTAGCGCTCCTCATGAAGTTTTATTAGTTCTTGATGCCACTATTGGACAAAATGCTTTACAACAAGCTAAATTATTTAAAGAAGCTATAGGCGTTACCGGACTTTGTATTACTAAATTAGACGGAACTGCTAAAGGTGGTATCGTTTTTGCGATTGCAAAAGAATTTAATCTACCAATACGTTTTATAGGAGTAGGGGAGCAGGTTACCGATCTACAGCCTTTTATAGCTGAAGATTTTATTCAAGCACTATTTGCAACCAGTTAGCTTGTATTAAATTTATACTTGCAGTTAAGCGCTAGCCTAGCTATCCTTGCTGTAAAGAGGATAAAATTGAAATGATTCATTTTTCACAAGTTAGCAAACGCTATACTAATAGCCGCGAAGCCTTAACGACTGTTAGCTTCGATTTAGAGAAGGGCGAAATGGCATTTTTAACCGGTCATTCAGGTGCTGGCAAAAGTACACTATTAAAATTAATTGCTTTAATTGAGAGACCAACTACTGGAGAAATCGTATTTGATGGCATCAATATCTCGCGCTTAAAAAATAGCAAAATTCCTTTATTACGTCGTAAAATTGGCTTAATTTTTCAGGATCCTAACTTATTAAATGACAAAACAGTTTTAGAAAATGTCGCCCTACCCCTAGTGATTGCAGGTTACCGTTATCAAGAAATTGGCAAACGAGTTCGAGCTGCTTTAGATAAGGTAGGACTATTATCTAGAGAAAAATCCAGACCTAATACGCTTTCTGCTGGTGAAAAACAGCGCGTAGGCATCGCAAGAGCCCTGGTCAGCAAACCACCTTTAATTCTAGCTGATGAACCAACAGGTAATTTAGATCCTGATTTAGCTGCTGATATTATGATTTTATTCGAACAATTTAATCAGGCTGGCGTGACCATCCTAATTGCCAGTCATGATTTACGCTTAATTAATCAACTTCACCATCGACGTTTAACCTTAAAAGACGGGCAACTGATTAGTGATGAAGAGGGCTATATTGTATGACGCAGGTTAATTATTCAATACAAGTACCTCGCAGCATTCAAAAAATTACTGAACATTTACGAGCCATTTTAAATAGTTTAGGTCAATTGAGTCGTTCTCCTTGGGCAAGTTTATTAACTTTTGCAGTAATAGGCATTGCGCTTGCTTTACCCTTAAGTTTATTTGTAGTACTAAAAAATATACAGGTAGTAAGCAGCAGCTTTCAAGCCTCAGGCCAAATCAATCTTTATTTACAAAATAATATTAGTGATGAACAACTACATAATACTTTAGTTGTTCTCAATATGGATGAAGGAGTGGCTAAAAGTCAGTACATCTCTCCACAACAGGGCTTACAGGATTTTGAACAAAATTCTGGTTTAAATGGTTCAGCCTTAAATTTACAATCCAATCCTTTACCGGGGGTAATTGTTGTCACGCCAGAATCAAGCCTCAATACTTTACAAATTGAACAATTATTGTCTCGATTATCTAAGCTTCCTAGCATAACCACAGCACAACTTGATTTAAAGTGGCTACAGCGACTCAATGCTATTTTAGCAATTGGTCATCGCACTGCCTTACTACTCATGATTATTTTTGCCATTGCGGTACTATTAATCATCGCCAATACCATTCATCTTACTACTCAAAACCATCATGATGAAATCTTAGTCATTAAATTAATTGGTGGCACTAATAATTTTATTAGAAGGCCTTTTCTTTATAGTGGCATTATTTATGGTCTAGTTGGCGCAATTTTTGCTTGGTTATTAGTAGATATCATGGTGGGCTTTTTACAAAATCCCATTACCCATTTAGCTAGTCTTTATGGCGCCACTTATGTCATGCAAGGGTTAGGTCTTTCTACAACACTTTATTTAATTGGTGGCGGAATTTTATTGGGTTTAATTGCTTCATGGCTTGCCGTTAGTCGCTATATTTATGAAATTGAACCCAAATAAAATACTTAAACGTATAGTGGTAAAAAATAAATAGTTTATTTAAGAGGACAAGACGGTTACAGACTCGAATAGACCATTGGCCCAATTAAGAATTAAAGCATCGAGTCTTTCTAAACAACTCTCATTTCCAGTTGTCCTTAAATTTTGTCGATACCTAGCTAAAATTTCAGAAAATTTAATACGCTCGAAAGGACTTGTAGAGAGTCCTTGTAATTCCACTAAAGTTTGAGCATGGAGTTGAATGGGTGGTGCTGCGAACCAACCTCTACTTATCTTGCTTTTTTGCATAGTTTCTATTAAATTTACTAGTTCATCGAGTAAATGAAGTAAAATAGTTTCATCTGTTGTATCCTTAATAAATTGGTAACATCCTTCTCTTAATGGAGTGCTTTGTTCAATCAGAAAAGTATTCAAGAATACTAATGAATAAAGACTTCTATTAGTTAGTAGTTGATGATAGCAATTAGATAAAAAATTGGCTAAAAGACAACCAAACTGTTGATCAGTTATCTTGTCTTGATCATCAATAAGTTTTTCTAGCCCCCGCTGTATTTCATCATACCATGGCCTGTACCGAGAAAACCACAAACTGAATGTTGTAGCGGGTCTAGGTATTTCTTTTAAGACAGTTAATAAAGCAGGGCCAAAAAGCTTCGGATCAAAGCCAGCTTTGAAAATAAACCGAAAAGTAGGCTCCCCTAATTCACTGGATGCTATGGGCATGTTAAACGCTCCTTGCAAAGCCATTTTTTCATAAACATTCAATTCTTGATAAATATTATAAAGCCTTATTAAATTATTTGCAGGATCACCACTCTCAACTGACAAATCTTTTATCAAAGCAGTAATCGAAGCTTCTATATCCACACTAATTTTTGAATACTCTTTAATGATTATTAAAGTAGCTACTAAATTAACCCGTATGCTAGCCCAGTCAATGGGATGAAGTTGATAAAAAGGTAAAAAACTAGTTGGCATTGTTCGATTATGTTCAGCTTTAATTCTATTTAGGGTAGCTTCTGTAATACTTTCAACCACCACAGGATTCCAGTTGCTTGCTACAAACTCACGTTTACAAGCTTCCAGAGTCACTGTTTTAAATCTTAATTTACTTAATAAACCTAACTCACTATAACTTTTAATTAATCGTTCTCGTGTTTGCACTAATTCCTTATTTTGTTGAATTCTCATTTCAGTAATATTAATAGCCACACTTGCAAAGATTGGAGCAGCCTGTAATCGCTGTCTGATTTGAGCATTGGTTAATTTTCCTATGTCATTATTATCATCCGTTAAAAACCAATTTTGTAACCGTTCATTAAATTTCTCATTAAATATTTTTCTAATACTAGTTAATAAAGTCTCGGGAAACTGCTCTAAAGCGGTTGTTTTATCAGCAAACTCGTGGGCATTTCCTAATAAGGTTTTAAAGCTAACATTATCCTCAAATACCCCTATTGCAATCACATTTGATTGACAATAAGAAATTATTTCATTTTTCAAAACCTGAATTGCTTCCGCTTTTTCTATCATTGCATCAAGTGTTACTTGAGTAAAACTTATTTTAATATATCTTTCATATTCAACCTCAATAATAATAGGTAATGCTCTAACAAAATCTTCAACTGCTCTACCTTTAAAGCTAAGAATGAACTGCAGATCATCATAAGCAATTAAAGTATTAATGTAATTTCTACGAGTACGGGTAATATTCCGATAACTTTCAATAGTTTCATCATCCAATGCCGCCATAATGGGTATAAAAATTAGATCGCTTTGTATTCTTTCTCTAATTGCTGATGAAGCTAAATTAACAAAATCCTGATTTTCATCTTTCAGAAAAAATAAACACAGCTCTCGCTCTAACTTATTTTGACAAAGTTCATTAATTTCCTTATAAAACGCATCATCAAGCTGATCAATTTCAGTCGTATACGCTGCAAATTCTACTGCTTGTTTTAGCAAACTTCTAACAGCATCAGGAAGTTGTAAAGTAAATATATTAAATTTATTTAAACAATACTCAGAAATTGCTAACAATCTTTCTGCTTGTGAAATCAGTCCCTCAACAGTAACGCTTTCCTTAGCCCTCTCCTCATATTCTCTTCGCTTTTCAGCTAATGCTTTGAATCTTACTTTTTTTCTGTTTCTTGTGCTTCTTATACCAAGATATAGGTCGTATGCTTGCTGCATTTCGTAACTATACAGCCTCATTCTATTGTAATTTTTTAAAGCTTGTACTTCTTTAGTTTTTCCTTCTCTAATTTCTCGGTACAGCAAAGCCGCTGATTTTAATTCTTCAAGCGGTGGCATAATTGCTGTTATGAACTTATAAGTAAATCCTTTTTCATAAACTAACAAATAATAAAATAATGAAAATATGTCATGAAAAGGATGGGCTCTTGGCCTAATATCAACATCGGTTAGAATATGCACACGATCTCTAGTCCAATACTCACTGTCTCCTTCAAAAAAAGTAGCAAGGTCTGTAACCCTGTAACTTAATCCAAAATCTAGAATATAGACTCTATACTCACCTGTCTCTTGATCTTGCACAATATTAATATTATCTGTTTTTAAGTCCCCATGGATAATTCCTTTTTCATGCAAAACCTTCACTGCTTTTAAAATTGCTATTGCAATTTTTAATCTTTCAATATAATCGGGTCTTACTTTAGCTAAATATTTTATAACCTGTATACCAGGTAATCTTGGCATTAATAGTCTATAAATATATTTATCTAGACTGATCTCAAAATCAAGTAACGGCGTTGTACCATAGACTGCTCCGAACATCCTACTTTCAAAAGCTAGATTATCTTGCTGTCTTTCTAATTCACTTACTGCACCACTCCCTTCTTTGAGAGCCCATTGTGGTTGCCTTTCACTTTCGGTTGAAATTCTATAGGTAGTTGCATACACCTGGCCAAAGCTTCCACGGCCTAATGGTCGACCATAATCAAGATCAACTGCAGGTGAGCCCTCGGGCCCTAAAAAAGTAATATAACGCGATCTATCTGATAACCACAGACGGTAAGTAATTGCAGCAGCTGGGGATTGAGAGGCATCAGTGATTATTGAAGGGGGCATAATTATTTATTCATATTATTAATGTTAATTATAAAGATTATATTACTTTAATATTAATAAAACCTTAAGAACTGTTTTTATCAAAAAAAATTTAAAAGCTTAAAAAACTTTATCCCTTGTTTTAATAACCATTATTTAACCCTAAACTTATGCTGAAACTAAACTGCCCATGGTCAAATTAGCCATGTTAATAATAAGATCATCTAGTCTTGATAAAGAACGAATGCTGCCTCCCGCAACCAGACTGGCATGGTATTCTGCTAGAATTGTTGAAAGCTCTTCCTTATTAATAGGTACAGATAAACGCTCTAATTTTCTTATAGTGTCAGTATGTAATTCCGTATGGATGGCCGCAAACCAACTACTACTTGCTAAGGTTTTTGGCATTGATCGTATGTGCGTAATTAAATCAGTACATAATGTACTTAAAGCAGATTCTGGAGCAGTTAAAATAAATTGGCAATAATTATGTTTCACAGCTATCTGGGTAATAATAAACTCATTTAATCTTTTTAAAGAGCGTACACTCTTTTGCGCTATTAATTGCTGACGATATTGAAACAAATTGCTGGCTAATAGACAAGCAAGTGACTGATCAGATATTTCGGCAGCACGCAGTTGATTTAATACTTGAAGCAAACTATCATGTAAAGCTGCATGTTGAGAAGTCCAAAAACTCATGGCTGCACAAGTTCTGGGCATTGCTTTAATGACTATTATTAGCTGCAAAATAAAATTTTTTGATTTAAACCCTGGCTTTAAAATAAATCCATAGTCTCGCTCAGGTCTTTTTAAAGCAAAGCTAGTTGAGGGAATACCCATGATCCGTTGCAAAGCCATTTTTTCAAAAATATCTAAATTTTTATAAATATCATAAATTTTTATTAACATTTCAGCAGGTGATTTACCTTCTGCAAAAGGTAAATCACCTATAAATTGTTGAATTAATTCTTTCGTATTAACATCACTAACAGCGCTATTTCTAATAATAACCAAAACGTCCCTTAAATTATCCCTAATACTAACAAAATCAACAGGATACACCTGATAAAAAGGTTTAAAGTCGTGTGGGTTCTGCCGACTATGCTCGTTTTTAATTTTAGTAAATATTGCCTCGGTTAAGCTACCCACTATTTCTGCCTGCCAACCAGCTAAGCGAAGCTCTGCTTGCCAATTAACAACGCTCATGGTTTTATATCTTAGCCTCTCAAACAAACTAATTTCAGCAACCCTACCAATCAAATCATTTCGTATTGTTACCAAGCGCTGATTTCTTTTAATCTCCTCTGTAGAGATTTTATCTGCTACACTTTCAAAAATTGAATTTGCTCGTATCCGCTGTTTTACAGCGGCAATGTCTAGCCCACTTAATTCATAGTTAACATCTGTTAAAAAATAATGCTGTAAAGCAATTATGAATTTGTTTCGACAAGCATTTCTAATGTCATCAAGGATTGCCTCGGGCAATTGCTCTATTGCTGTAGCCTGAGCACTAAACTCTCTCAACCCTTTCAAAAACAATTTAAAATTAACAAGGTTATAATAAACACCGGCTGTAATAAAATTGGTTTGACAGTACGCATTGATTGTTTCGCTCAAAGCAAGTAGTCCTTCTGCAATAGCCACCATATTACGCACGGTATCCTCAGTAAGGCTATTCTTAACTTTAACTTGATAAAGACCAGCAATACTCACAGGAATTGCGCTTAAAAAATCCGCTAGCGGCCTTGTTTTATAATTTATAATAAACTGTAAATTTTCATGAAAAATTAGTTTATTAATATAGTCTTGACGCTCAGCAGTGACTCTCGTATAGCGTACTATCCTCTCATTAGCGATTAAATCAATCGCCTCTAAAAAAATGGGGCTCGCTGATAACCTAGCTCGAATTTGAGGAATTGTTAAACGAGCAAGATCTAAGTTTTCATCTTTTAGGAAAAAGGTGTATAACGCATCTCGTAATTGACTGTCACAAAGCTGTTTTATTTCTTCAAAACAAACATGATCTACTTGCTCAATTCCAGCCACACGATCTCTAAATTCAACGGTTGCTTTTAATCTATTTATAATGCTTGCTATATCTCTTAAAGCAAATAAATTAAAATTTCTTATGCAATATTCTTTTAGCTCAACAGAGATTTGCAATAAATTTTGTGCTCTACTAATCAAATCATCAATTTTTACTGCTTCTCGCCGCCCCTCCTCATGTCGACGCCTATTAGCATAAAGGGTTCCTAATCTAGCGTATATTGCATCCCTCGTTGACTTTGGCATAACCCTCTCTTTTCTCAATCGAGAATGAAGTCTCGTTGATTCTTGTAGCTCGTCAAAACAATATAAAGCTACCTTAATTAAATTAAGGTCAAATCCCTTTTCAAAAAAACATAACATATAGAGCAAAGAAAATATATCCTGAAAAGGATGGGCAATAGGACCGCGACCACCCTCCCTCACAAATACTCGGTCTCGAGTCCAATATTGACAATCATTATGGTTAGTCGTAGCTTCCTCCGTGCTTAGATAACTCATACCAAAATCTAAACTAACTATTCTGTATTCTCCTGTATTTTTGTCTTGCACTAAATGAAAATTTTCGGCTTTTAAATCGCCATGAATTACTTGTTTGTCGTGCATAGCTTTAACAGCTTGCAAAATAGCTATCAATATTTTTAGTCGCTCCAGATAAGCTGGCTTATTTTCTTCTAAGTAAGTATGTAAATTAATACCGGGTAATTCTAACATGAGCATCTTATAGTGACCCCGTGAATCGTCTAATCGATGATAAAGCAGCGGTTGACGGCCATAAATTCTATGAAATACCTTAATTTCACGTGCCCATACTTTTTTATAGTACGAATAAGTTCTATTACTAAAGTCAAACTCCTTAACAACTAAAGGGGGGAACCGCGAGGCTTGAGCTTGGTCTCTATAAGTAACTCGGTAAACCCTTCCATAGCTACCTTCTCCTAGCTTGGCACCATAAAAGATATCTATTGCTGCTGATTCACCACTTGAGTCAGTAAACGGTGTAACACCACCATGGTGGGCATGAAGACGATAAGTAATAGGCATAAATCTTCTTTTTTATAATTTTATTAAAATTATTATAACAAGCTAATGATTAAGAAAGGCTTAAGAAGTTTTTATAAACGCTGTCTCCCTTCAAGAATCTATGTAGTTAATTGATTTATATGAATTTATTTTTAACGGCTAGAATTATAGTTCTAATTTCCTACCAAACTTTATTGATCAACAAACAGAGAATAAAATTTTCTATTTTTTGATTTAAATTTAATCGCTTTTACTAAGTTAATAAGATCAATTCACGCTACCGATTTGGATTTATTAATGTTAAAATAATGGGCTTATTAGGAGACTACGAATGACTATTAATTTTTCAATAATAAACAATAGCTTACCTATTGATAACCTGACTGCCTATACCCATCGGGTAAACAATATCCCTTTATTAGGTGAGCAAGAAGAGCATGATTTGGCAATTCGCTATACTCAACACGACGACTTAGAGGCTGCTAAAAAGCTAGTTATGTCCCATTTGCGTTTTGTTATTAAAATCGCCAGAAAGTATTCCGGTTATGGCTTATCCCACGCTGATTTAATTCAAGAAGGTAATGTAGGCCTCATGAAAGCGGTTAAACGTTTTGACCCAACGGTAGGGGTACGTTTAGTTTCTTTTGCCGTTCACTGGATAAAAGCTGAAATTCATGAGTTTATTTTACGTAATTGGCGTATTGTTAAAATTGCTACGACCAAAGCACAACGAAAATTATTTTTTAATTTGCGTAGCCTTAAAAAACAAATTGCTTGGTTAAAACAACAGGAAGTCACTGATATTGCCAATGAACTCAAAGTAAAAGAAAAAACTGTTTTAGAAATGGAATCCAGGCTTCATGGCCAAGATGAGTCATTTGATGCTCATGCTTGCGATGAAGCAGAAGAACAAGCTTTTGCTCCAGCTCAATATTTAGCTGATCATGCAGCCAATCCTGAACTATTATTAACTAACAGCGATACTGCGGCAGACAATAAATCGCGCTTAATGGATGCATTCGACCAATTAGATGAGCGTAGCAAAGAGATTATTCAGCGTCGCTGGTTAGATGAAGAAAAAGCTACTTTACAAGAATTGGCCAACGAATATCAAGTTTCAGCAGAGCGCATTCGTCAATTAGAAAAACAGGCTATGCAAAAAATTAAGCAGCAGTTAGAAGCTGCTTAAAGAGTGTGAATTTTTAAAGGGATGTTCATGAAAAATTTTTGCCATCTCGTTATAGCTTTTCTTTTGCTACTGACAATAGATTTTTCTTTTGCTGATACCAATGTAAATGTTGTTTACTTAGCCCTATCTGGACAATCAGTTCCAAGTGATAATAATTATTTATTTGCGACTTTTTTTCGTCCTCATTTACAAGCTGGCTATACAGCATTTATTGGTACAGATACTGTAGGCAATCAAGGTATTTATACTAATCTTTATGGTGCTTTAAATGTGGTTGCTTCTTATGGCACCTCTGTGCCAGACGGACAAGGAAATTTTTCTAGTTTTAATAGCACCAGTGATTTTTTTGATGTGCCTAGTTACAACAATCTTGCAATTTTTGGTAGCGTCATTGCCTGGGTAGCAACTGATAGCACCTGGGAAAGTGGTATTTATAGCGCCACACAAAGTAACGGCCCTCAACTTGTTGCTAATCAATCAACTTCCATTCCTAACGGACAAGGAAATTTTATTGCTTTTGCTTACCCAACCGTTATGGCAGATGAGAGCATCGCCTTTTGGGGAGCCGGTAATAATAATCAACAAGGTCTTTATCATGCTAATTCACAGGGATTATTAAGTACATTAATCGATATTCACGCTACCATTCCCAATGGTACAGGTAATTTTACTAATTTTATGTACCCTTCATTTTCTACCAATCCACAGTCTGCTGAGAATTTTGCTTTTATTGGTACCGGCAATAATAATCAGCAGGGTGTTTATCTCATGCAAAATCAAAAATTAATTAAAATTGCTGACACCAATACGGAAATGTCTGGCGGAAATGTTGGTTATTTTACTGACTTTAAAGATCTAAGCTATGATGGCTATAGTAATAATCTAGCCTTTATTGGCGACGGTATTTTAGGCCAAACGGGTATTTTTGTTTATAACGGTAAAACGGTTTCTGCTTTAGTCCAGCCTACTAACATAATTCCTGATGGCGTTGGAAATTTCAAATCATTTTCCACACCTAATATGGAAAATGGTTATGTTTTATTTCAAGCAACTGGCAGCTTTAACCAGCAAGGCATTTACCTCTATGACTTACAAGGTAATATGTATAAGATCTTATCTAATAAAGATAAAATTAATGGCAAAGCCGTTAAAACCATTGCTATCGGCAGCAATGCTTTAAGCAGTAATCAAATAAGTGCTTTAATTAACTTTCAAGACGGCACTAGTGGAATTTATTTAATTACTATCACTAACTTACAACAAGCTTAAATAAGTAGTGCTTTTAATGATTTTTCTAACTTTTAATTAATTATTCAATTGACATCAACCTATTATTTAAAAAAATCCTCGTCATTTTCTAAATTAAAACCTGCTTGGTAATACCTTACCGTTTCTGTATTATTACTCAATCTTAATGAATAATGATAATAATAAAACTGGGGATAAAACCATGCCAACTTCAACAAGTCTATCAAATGCTAAAGGTCGTGATAATTTAAACCACCTACAAACTTCACTACAAAATAGCACTTAATATGAAGAATTTGATTCTGATACAGCATTAGCAATCCTTAAATTTTTTTCGATTATTGTGCAGGCGAAATTAGAGTTTCTCCATTAGTGCACGCTACTCTTGCTAAAGTAATAAGCCTATTTAATGCTAGAACATTACTGACTGGAGAATATACTCAAGCCTTAAGAGACATCAATCAAGCTATAAAGCAAGCCAGGCTAGCAACCTCTGCAAAAGCAGCACCAGATACCGTTGCAGCAGAAGGCGAGGGAACGGGTGAAGATCGAGCAATTCCTCGTGCTGGCGATACCAGAAGAACCCCTGCTGCTGCAAGTGAATCTAGGCGGAATACAACTTCTTCAATTAGCGCAATCCAACGTTTTATAGATCATGAAGCTTTAACACTTTTAATAAAAGATATTTTAAAGATGGCGAAGACTCTTCGGTCTTTTACTATTAAAATTGGGGAACTTACTGCAGCTAGAACCAAAACAGAAACTAAAAACACTTTTCGTAAGGGAATTAAAGTAATACGCTTAGTTGAGCTGACACTAGCTTCTTTAATGAGGCTATCTTTCACAGAGAAAAAAAGGCGGAAATTAATTCAGGATGGCTTTTATGAAGTCGGTATTGACTCGGCATTGAGTACTGTTAATAGACCTGAAAATTTTCTGGCTCGATTTCAATTAGTTATTGCAGCAAAAACTTCCAGTACAGATGATGCAACCTTTCAACAGAGAATTATGGAACTCACTTTCACCTTGCTAAAATCAAGAATCGTAGCCTCTTTTAATTCTTGTCCAGCTCCTGCTCTATAAAAAAAGCATAGGTTACACAATTTTAATCTAGATATTGGTATATTAATAACTAAGCAACCTAATTTTCTAGGCAACTTAGTTATTTATCTCTACTACTCATAAGTTGAAACAGTTTGACTTAATCAAACCATTGACAAGTTTTTATCAATTTATATAATGAATCTCTATTAATTATTAATTACTAAAGAGTAGTGAGGCATGAAAATTATTGCCATCTAGTTACGCAAATCATTACGGCGTACGACGCTGGCTGATCTTATTTGCGTTTACTAACTGGGAATTTTACAAATGCTAGAACTACAAAATATCGATTTACAATTTGGCCTCCAAATAATTTTTGATAATCTCTGCTTTACTTTATTTTCCAAACAAAAAGTAGGTGTGGTTGGTAAAAACGGTGCCGGTAAAACTTCTCTTTTTGGCTTAATTTTAAAAACTATTAGTGCAGATAAAGGTTTTATCAATATTAATAAAAATCTACTGATTAATTCGGTACAACAAGAAATTAAAGAATTAGATCAGATTGCTTTAGATTATGTGATTGCAGGACATGCTCAAATAGGAAGCATCTTATTAAAATTACGCCAGACCGAATTAAAAGAAGATTATGAAGCTGCAGCCGAACTCTATCAACAACTAGATGAACTACAAGGCTATACTATTCAAGCACAAGCAGCTGAAATCTTAAATGGTCTTGGCTTTTTATCCTTTCAACTCAATCAGCCGATTAAAAGCTTTTCTGGGGGTTGGCGAGTCCGGTTAAGTTTAGCGCGGTGTTTATTAGCACCTTCTGATTTATTGCTTTTAGACGAACCCACTAATCACTTGGACCTAGAGGCTCAATTTTGGTTGGAAGAATGGCTACAATCCTATCCAGGCAGTTTATTAGTTATTTCACACGATCGTGATTTTTTAGACAAAGTAACACAATACACCTTGGCCTTAGAAAATAAACAAGCTAAATTATATCAAGGAAATTACTCGAATTATGAGCAACAAAAAGCTGAACAACTAGCTCTACAACAAGCACTTTATAAAAAACAACAAGCCAAACGCCAGCATATGGAACAATTTATTAATCGCTTTAGAGCTAAATCGTCTAAAGCTAAACAAGTACAGAGCAGATTAAAGCTTTTAGAAAAATTACCTACTATTGCTTGTGCACAAATAGACACTGAGGTTAGTTTTGAGTTTTTTAAAGCAGAAACTTGTAGTAATCCGTTAATTCATCTAGAGCAAGTAACTTACGCTTACACACAAAAACCGGTGTTAAAGCAAATTGATTTGTCCATTAATAAAGGTGACCGCATTGGTTTATTAGGAATCAATGGAGCGGGTAAATCAACCTTAATTAAATTAATCGCTGGCCAAATTGAAGCTCAACAAGGCGTTATTACCAAACACCATGCTTTAACAATCAGCTATTTTGCTCAGCATCAACTTGAAATATTAAATGCTGAGGCGTCACCACTTTGGCATTTGCAGAAACTCAGCTCGCGAAAAAGAGAATCGGAGTTACGTGGCTATTTAGGAGACTTTGGTTTTAGTGGTGAGATGGCTTTAAAGCCAGTTAGAACTTTTTCGGGTGGTGAAAAAGCACGCTTAGTTTTAGCTTTAATCATTTGGCAAAAACCTAATTTACTGTTACTTGATGAGCCCACCAATCATCTTGATATGGCAATGCGTGAAGCTTTAACCATCGCTTTACAAAGTTATGAAGGCGCTTTAGTTGTCGTCGCACATGATAAGCACTTATTGCGCTGCACAGTGGATGAATTTTGGTTAGTTCATAATCAAAAAATCAGTGCTTTTGATGGTGATCTTGACGATTATTATCAATGGCACAAAACCATTAATCAGGCACCCAAATTTTGCAAAGTTAAATCTCCCCAGACTGAACCTAAAAATTTGTCTGCCAAATTACCAAAGCTTGAAGCTACAATTAAAAAATTAACTGGGGAAATTAAGGCAATTGATTGTACGTTAGCAAAAGCAAGTTTTTATCAAAAAGAACTTATAAAAGCCAATACCTTGATAAAACAGCGCGCTGAATTAGCTAATAAGCTTTCAAACTTAGAGGATGAATGGTTGCTGCTTTTAGAACAGCTAGAGGCTAAATAACTTATTGTTATTTTTGTAAAATTTATTATTTAAAGCAACCGTGGTTTACGATTTGAAATAGTTGTTACTGGTATTGGTATTCCAGAAGAAAAGCGGCAAGGTCTTTTCGAAATGTTTTCAAAAGTTCATGTTTCTAATATCCAAACTTATAAAGAAGTTGGGGTGGGCTATTTTTAGTAAGAGAAGCTATTGAACTTATGGAGGGAGATATTGAATTAATTAGTGAGTTAGATAAAGGCACCACGGTTCGTTTTGATATACCAGTATAAACCCCTTTAACAGAGAACTATTTGATTCCAAAATGAACTATAAATTAACTATACTGCATGAAAAAGAAGCAATCTCAGGTAATTTTAAATATTTCTTTGCTTGCCCTATTTCATAGGGATCCCTGTTATAAAGATAAACCAAACTATTGCTTCGCGCCTTTCATTTTTATTCATGGCTTTATATATTTGCTTAGCTTTAACGATCATGCGCATTATAGAACCCTGCTGTATATAGATCATCTAATGTAACTACTCCATCAACGAGCTCGTCTGAATATAAAGTTGACTTTAAATCATTAGCAGTAATTATTGCTAAAAAAATTTGTTTATTAATACCAGAAATTTTTTCAAAGGTATTTATCTTATTCATTAGTACTTTTGCATAGGGTTTATCAATCAAGAATGGTTTGGCATTGTATTTTATTTCACAAAGAGTAATAACTCCATCATCTCGATCAAATAATAAATCAATCTGACAACCTGACTCTTCAGATTTTCTTGGGGAATAACGCCAGTTACCAATTTCAGCGCCAACATCTATATTTAAAGCTTTTCTTATTTCCGGTATATGCTTATAACAAACTGACTCAAATGCATATCCAGACCAACTTCTCCATCCTTGACTTTGAGTTTTAGATAACCAATAACCAGAACCACTGGTTTGCCTCATTATGGTCTTTAAATTTGGTTCTATCCAAGAAAGATAAAATAAACAAAACTCATCAGTCACTTTATAGTAACGCCCCTTATCGCTATGTTTATAAGGTATAAACTCTTGAATGAACCCTGCTTCTTCTAGGTTTTTTAATCTCGCTGAAATTCTTCCGCCCGTTGATGTTGCACAAGCTTTCACTATTTTAGCCTGCCCTATTCCATATCGATGATTTCCAATAACTCGAATGATTGAGGCATATATTTCTCCATCCGTAAATAGTGAGGAAAAAAGCCGGTCAAATTCTTTAACAAGCTCGCCGCTCTTTTTGAAACAGAGCTCATCAACTGCTTGTGCTGCACTTACCCCCTTTGGAATCAGTGAGAGATAATGTGGAATACCTCCAAATATCATATAAAGCTCAAGCACCTGTGATTTATTTAATTTAATTCCTCTGCGATTTAAAAAGTTTTTTGTTTCGCTTAATGAAAAAGGATAGAGCTCTAAAATTCGTGTAACGCGATTATACAAGCCACCTTTACTATTAATAAAATGCTCAATAATCCATGAAGCGGATGAGCCACAAACTATTACTTTTAATTTATTATTTTGAGTCCAGTATCGATTCCAGTAATAATCAAAGGCTACTAAAAAACCAGATTTTTTTGTTGCCATCCAAGGAGCTTCATCAAATAAAAGCACTATTTTTTTATCGCTAGAGCTTTTTTCAATTGCTTTTGTCAGCGTATTAAAAGCATCCATCCATTTTTTTTGTGGCGCAATCTCTGCACTATGATAAAACGTTTCACCAATTTGATTAACAAAGGCAGAAAGTTGATCTTTTGCAGCTCCATTTTGAATACCAGAGCAATGGAAAAAATGCAATCTTGCTGATTAAAGAAACTGGTTAATAAAAATGTTTTACCGACTCTTCTTCGACCATACACTGCAAGAAGCTCTGATTTCCCAGACTGGAGAATGGCTTGTAAAGTATCTTGCTCTTTTTGTCTTCCAACCATAGCAAATGATGTTTTTTCTTTAAGATTCATGCGCCGCTTATCCTTTATCTATATCCGGCGTATTAAAAAAACAATGCGCCTGGAATAATTCTAATATAAGCGGCGCATTAAAACAATACTTACTTAGTATTGACCTATTCCACCACTCAAATGCGGTAATTCAGGATTCGGTCCATTCTTCATACTCTGAAAAAGGGAAACATTAACCTAGATTAATCAGTTAAAAATAATGTGGTGGCATTAAGTAGCTAGAATTTAAGGAAAAAAGATGCTATTGCCTTCAAAATACATTCACCCAACAGATGAATCCAAATTACTCGCAAAAGAGAATGATTTAGCCCTACTGGAAGTCATGCCTTTGATGGGAAGTTGCATATTGAATGGGATCCACATGCCAGTGTGACCCCCATAGGACAGTTACCTTTTTATTCAATACCTCAAGCTGGAGCATCGTTTTTTGCCTTGGGTAGAAGAGTGTCCTTTAGCCTATGAAAGCAACCATGCGCCTTCTAAAACGGATGTGTTGGGCTCTCTGCTGTTATGTCAATTCTATTTTAAAATCCCCAGTTTTGATTAAAAATTTTTTATTAGCTTGATTTTGTTTGTTGTCTATCTTTTAACCTATAGCTATTTCCATTAATAGTAACCACTGTACAATGATGTACAAGTCTTTCGTATGTCAAAAACAGATTTAAAGTTCAAGGCCAATCTTTCACTATACTCGTGATGCTATTAAAGCGCATATTCTGGTTTGCTTTATGGCTCTCATGATAGGTAAGTTCTTGGAGATTAAAACCCATCTATCGTTACGACGCATATGTGATATTCTTTGGGGCGTACATGAAGCACATATAGAAGACGCACTGATGGGTAACCGAATTATATTGCAAACAAATTTAACAGGGTACAACATAAGCAAGTTTGCTGAAGTTCTGAAACCGCACTAACTGGCAGAAGCCAGAAGCAAATTTTTATCAAAAAGAACTTATAAAAGCCAATACCTTGATAAAACAGCGCGCTGAATTAGCTAATAAGCTTTCAAACTTAGAGGATGAATGGTTGCTGCTTTTAGAACAGCTAGAGGCTAAATAACTTATTGTTATTTTTGTAAAATTTATTATTTAAAGCAACCACGGTTTTCTATTATAAAATAGCTATACTGAGTAATTATACTAATACCATACAAACCTATGACTACAGCCATTCATGAGCTATTAGCTTGGGTAGAAAATACTCATAAAATTAGAAGTGCAGATGCTCGGGATCGAGGGCCCAGAGAAGAAAGCTTTACTTTTTTTAGGCCTACTATTTCCTTTAAAGAAGTAATTATATTAGAAAATTTAACTGCCACTATTGCCTCTGATTCTTCGCAAATAAATTATTCCTATTTTTCAGAAGGGTTTTCAATTTCTTTTAGCTATCAGAGATTTTCATTTTTAGAACGCAACAAAATTTGGGATCTTAGTGAATATGCTACTGATCCAACTTTAGCTACCTTTAGAAGCGGTTTAGCACCTCATATTTTTAACTTGGAATTTTATATTTCTACGCGTAGCAAACCTATGAGCTGGTTTGATAGAGCACGCGGCTCCTTATTACGCACCCAAAAATTATTAATTGCTATAACCTTACATAATATATTAATTGACTGCTATATTAACTTTACCTCACCCGATAATAATGTTTTTTTTCTTGCTCTAAAAGAAGCAGCGCTAGAATTAGAAACTGGAGGTAAGCTTAATCAAATATTTAATAAAATGAAATTTTACAGCCTACCTAAACTCTCCTCTGCTCCTTGATATTACATAGGTAATTTAAAAAAACTTTCTATCCCCGCCAAAAACATTTGGACAGCAAGAGTCATTAAAATCATGCCCATTAAACGCTCTAAAGCTATTAACCCACGTTCTCGTAATATTTTACTTAACTGGTTACCTAATAATAAAATAACCGTACTGATTAACCAGGCAATAATTAATGCCAATAACCACTTCATCTCTTTACTCGATTCACGTGAAACAAAGAGCATAATCGTTGCCATCGTTGAGGGACCAGCAATTAAAGGAATGGCCAAAGGCACAATGAAAGGCTCTTGATGAACACGGTGCGCCTCTTCCTCTGCCTCATCAGGAAATATCATTTTTAAAGCGATCAAAAATAAGATAATACCGCCCCCTGCACTCAGGGCTGGAGTTGAAATTTGCAGGCTTCTTAAAATGGTTTTTCCTGCAAATAAAAAAATAAGTAAAATAATTAAAGCAAAAAATGTTTCCCTTAATATTATTTGGGTACGTCTTTTAGCTGTAAAGTTCTTCAGCAATGAAGCAAAAACTGGAATATTACCAATGGGGTCCATAATCAATACTAAAGTTATTGTTGCCGTATAAAGTGTCATGGAGTTGGCCATCTCTCATCCTCTTAATAGTTTATTGTAATTCAACTTGATTGATTAAGGTCATACGGTGCTTTGTTTTATCTCCCGTTAATAAAAAGCCCCGTATCTTTTCCTGCTCTTTATAATACCCGATTAAACCTAACTGATCACCTTCTAATTGCCAAGGTTTATTAGCTAAACCAGGCCTTGAAACTATCACTGGATAAGCAGATGTTTTAACTACTACAGGCATACAAGGATAACGTAGACGTGTGCGCTCACCAGCTAAAGTTTTAGCCAACGCTCTAGCACCATGTGTAATCGGCTGAACATAAGCTAATACTTCTTCCTGATATTCCACACAATCTCCTAATGCATAAATATCAGTTTGACTCGTTTCCAAATATTGATTCACTACAATGCCTTGTGCAGTTTGTAAATTAGCAGCTTTAGCTAAAGTTAAATCTGGCCGTATACCAATAGCAGAGATGACTAATTCCGTTGCAATAATTCTGCCATCTGCTAATTTAATTTGATAACTATTTTCAAACTGCTCTATTGCTACAACCCCTTGTTCTAAATACCAATTTGCACCTTTATTCGCTAATCCCTGCTGTAAATAACGAGCTGGCTTTTCAGGCAGCAAGTTTCTAAGTGGCCAAGGTTCAAAAGAACAAACGTTGACTTGATAACCTACATTTAATAGGTCATTAGTATATTCACAACCAATCAATCCAGAACCAACAATAGTTACTTCTTTTTTATTAATTAATTTTTCTCGAAATTTAGTGTAGTCAGTTAGATTATTGACTGCTAAAATTTCAGCAGAAGTTGCTGTTTGCAACTTTAACGAAATAGTTTTAGCACCAGTTGCTAAAACTAACTTTTCATACTGTAAAGTTTTATTATCATAGCTAACTGTTTTTAATTTAGGATCGATGGTTGCCACTTGCGTATGCGTAATAATTTCTGCTTTTAATTCCTGAGCCATTTGCTTCACCGAAGCCGTTGCTAATTGTTTTGGTGTTTGCTGCTTAGTCAAAGCAGTTGAAAGCATCGGTTTTGAATAATAATCACCATTATCTTTTGTTATTAAAATAAGCGCTTGATTAGTGTTAAGCTTTCGAAATTCGCGGGCAAGACTGTACCCAGCAAGTCCCGTCCCAATAATCACTAATGGCTGGATACTATTGCTCATCAAGTTTATTCATCACAAAATCTAATTTGGAAGCTCCACAGTCTGGACAAAACCAGCTTTCTGGTACTTCTCCCCATGGTGTCCCAGGCTCAACCCCACTTTCTGGATCGCCAAGGGTTTCATCATAAATATAACCACAAATTAAACATTGCCACTGGCTCATGGCCGACTCCTTAAATAAATTATTTAAAATGCTGTGAGTGTAGCAGAAGGAAATCTTAGCTGGTACCCATTCCTTATTTCTAAAAAGAACAATTTTTAACAAGCGCATTAAACTTTGGCTTACTTTTTTACAAAAAAGGCATTATTTAACCATTTTTGCTAGGTAATACTTGATGTTTTTCTAAAAAAAATGAATACTACGCGCTCAGAAATTTCCTTGCTGCAAGTTTAAATACAATTATAAACAAGGGTAATTTAATAGCTCACAATTTCCTTAATAACTGTCTGTGCAGAGCGCCGGATGCAATTAACCCATTGATGAAGAGGACTTAACGATGACAATCAAAGCTGAATTAATCAAAACCGTTCAAAAAATAGCTGAAAAAGGCAAAGGTATTCTTGCTGCTGATGAAAGCTCAAGTACTATTAAAAAACGTTTTGATTCTATTAATCTTGCTTCTACTGAAGAAAATAGACGTGCTTACCGAGATTTATTACTGACCACACCTGGTATTGGCAATTATATTTCTGGTGTCATTTTTTATGAAGAAACTTTATATCAAAAAACTGCTGATGGTACTTTGTTTACTAAATATTTAGAGTCACAAGGTGTAGTGCCCGGTATTAAAGTAGACTTAGGATTAATTGATTTAGCTTTAACTGATAAAGAAAAAACAACCCAAGGACTGGATGGCTTACCAGAACGTTTAGCAGAATATAAAGCAGCTGGTGCACGTTTTGCTAAATGGCGTTGTGTCTATAACATTTCTGATGTTAAACCTTCTGCCGCTGCTGTTCGCGCTAATGCTGAATTATTAGCTCGTTATGCAGCAATTTGCCAAACACAAGGTATTGTGCCTATTGTTGAACCTGAGGTTCTGATCAACGGTAATCATACCTTAGCCCGCTGTGAAACAGTAACCGAAGATGTTTTAAATAAAGTATTTTCAAGTTTGAGAAAACACGAAGTATTACTGGAAGGAATTATTTTAAAACCAAGCATGATAATTTCAGGCGATACTTGTGCTAAACAAGCTACTCCACAAGAAGTTGCTGAAGCAACAGTTCGAGTTTTAAAACGCACTGTACCTGCTGCTGTGCCTACCATAAACTTTTTATCAGGCGGGCAAACACCTGAGCAATCAACGCTTCATTTAGACCTGATGAATAAATTAGGGCCCTTACCTTGGAATTTAAGTTTTTCATATGGTCGTGCTTTACAAGAACCAAGTTTAAATACATGGCAAGGTAAAGCCGCTAACGTTCCTACTGCCCAAAAAGCTTTCCAAAAACGTATGCGTCTTAATAGTGCGGCAAGTTTGGGAGAATATTCAGAAAGCATGGAACGAGGGGCTGTTACAGCTTAATTTTTTATACTTATTAACGAGAGCGTTCATTAAACTGTGTCAGCATAAATTATCTGCAGGCTAGATTAGCGCAAGCAGGATTTAAACTAGCTTATCCTACGCGCAGAGCTACACATGAGTTTATTATTACTTTAAGTGATCAAGCGAAAGCTTATGGTGTCACTGCCAAAAGATTACGCAAAACGTATTGGATTATGGTATTCATGCACCAACTATTTACTTTCCTCTGTTAATACCGGAGTGTTTGTTAATCGAGCCAACAGAAACTGAAAGCAAAGAGGAACTGGATAATTTTGTCGATGTGATGATTAACATCAAACACGAAGCTGAGACTAATCCTGAGTTAGTAAAAACAGCGCCACACACTATGCCAGTTCACCGCTTAGATGACGTCAAAGCTGCTAAAGATTTAGATGTGGTGTTTACAGGATAATTGTAGCCCGGGTTCACTGTGTGTGAACTCGGGATTAGAAATTGTAACTCCCTCCTCCCTTCAGAGAGGAGAACTGGGGTGGTGGGTGTTTTTAAAAACCGCCATCCTAACCTTCTTCCTCCTTTCCATCGTCGCTAAAGTTATGGCGGACGAGGAAAGGAGGAGGGAACTAAATTTTTATATGTTTATCGCCTTAAGCCTGTAGTTACTCTTAGGCTACTAATAGATTCTGCGCCATCTACTTCTTCTTCAGCCGCCATAGACTCAAATATTCCCGCACCTGGTAATAATGATGAAAGAGGGGCGCTTCTTATACTGAAATCTCCTGATCTGCTGGGTGATCGTTCTAGGGATGATTGAAGCCATTTAGCCATTTGGTCGGGTCTTGCTCCTCTAGCTCCAGTTTCCCATTCTCGCTGAGAAGCGGAGCGTACTGGCCTAGAAGCTATGACTTCTTCCAAATTCAAATCATCTGGAATAGGTGATATAAAGCTAATTTCGCTAGCAGGGCTTCTTGTTGCGACACCTAATAAAGAAGTAGCATGTGGTAAAAGTGGTAAAATAGTTATTAAAGTAGTTATTAATGAAGTTGAGGATTCATCTTCTGAAGGTTCAACATCTGGAGTTAGGAATTTTTTCAAAGCTGCTAGCATTTCAGGAGCAAGTGTAATAATTTTTTGTCCTGATTTAGTTGTTTTTATTGTTCCACAAGGTCGAGTATTAAAATCTAGCTCGCGAGAAAACTCAGGGAATCTAACATGCGCAAGTAGTTGCTTTACTGCCTCGATATATTCAGGATGTTGTTTAGCAAAAAGAACTACTAATCTTTTATTTGCACGACCAATTTTGTTAAGGGACATAAACATAATTCAAATATTCCTTAGTTATAATTATTAAGTTTGCACAGTATATAGAAAGACTTTTTTAACAGCAAGAAGTGTGTAAAATAAAAGCACAAAATCTAGTAACCACCTTTAAAAGAATTTTTGATAACTCATTGTAAAATATCACTGTTATCGATATTATGTAATAATACAGTTAAGGAGTTGACGGATGGAGCAAGTAATGCGTTTAAATAACTGTATTTTTATATAGCACTGAAAAAAACTCACGGTGATTTTTGACCCTGCTGAAAAAATGCAGTAAAATTAAACAATGAAATATCAAAAACGCTATTTAACAATGCAGGTTGCTAGCGATTTAAACCAGAAAATGGTTTTTATTGGCGGGCCAAGACAGGTTGGTAAAACTACTTTAGCAAAACATTTTCTAAAAAATTCTGATAATGGCTATTTAAATTGGGACATCGCTAGTCAGCGTGCGCAAATATTAACTTACGAACTTCCAACTTCACCACTTTGGATATTTGATGAAATTCATAAATATAAAAAATGGCATTAGAGTCTGTAATGCTTTAACTCTTCTTAAAACCTTGATTTAAGATTTTATCTAACTTTTTTACGCTCGAAATAATAATTGACACTCTTCTGAAGCCAACTCTGTAATTCTTGTATCACAAACACTTATTAAAGTAAGATGCTCAGTAACAATCTTTTTTAATATGGGTTTTACTCTATTAATTAAACTATTAATTTGTTTAAGCTCTAGTAAAGCTCCTGTTAAATAAGTAAGACCGTCACCAACCTCTACTAATTTTTCATTTTCAGGTAATTCTTCTAATTCATCCAATAAATCTTCTGCTACTTCCTTAAAATAAATACTGCTTTGTGCGCCTTCTTTTAATCTAAAGATTAAAGAATTGCCATCATCAAGCAAATCATCTATCAATATTTTTCTTGAGAAATCTATACCCTTTAACCAAGAATCAACTGAAGACTTAATATCATTCCATATTTTGTCTTTGGCAATTCGCTCACGCAGTAAAATTGTTTGATAACTAGCATCATTCTCCTTGCTATTAATCCAGCTTACTATCTCAGCATACAAATTTTCATGTGAAGTAGTACAACTGATTACTGCTGCAAGCTCTTGTTTTCTTCCTTGTATTTGTTGTTTTATAAATATACGACGGGATATCAATTTCTGCCATTCATTATTAAAACATTCAATAATGTATTGAGCTGACTCCTTATCAAACTGCAAGCTCTCTGCTGATGATAAAGTCCTAGAGACTTCCAAAAGTGTTCTTTTCATCCCATCATAGCTTATAATTTCAACAGGAATGCTATCATCTGCTGAAAGTTTACATAACTGGTGGCTAACATAAAATCTTGCTGTTTCGGCAATTAAAGACTGGGTCTCGATATTTAGAATACTCATTATTTATCCTTATTATTATCTGGTAATAAATTAGACAAAAAAGAGTGGTTTAGTCAATCTTTTCTACGGGTTAGTAAATAAATTTAATCCTTATACCAATCGCTTAAACGCTGCTTGAGTTCATCTAAGCCATTGATTTTATGAGAAGAAAAAAGTTGAACTGTGGTAGAGTTAAAGAGTTTAATTTTTTGCTCAACCATTAATAAAATCTTTTTTTGTTCTCCGTAATTTAATTTATCAGCTTTATTTAGTAATAAATGAATAGCTAACTGGGATTGATTAGCCCAATTAAGCATTTGCAGATCAATTTCTCGCAAAGGATGGCGAATATCCATGACTAAAACCACACCTTGCAAACAATGACGACTTGTAAGATATTGATCTATCAAATCAGCCCATTGCCGACTTAAGCTCCCGGCAACTTTGGCATAGCCGTAGCCAGGTAAATCAACTAATCGCTTATTCTCATCTAATGCAAACAAATTGATTAATTGGGTACGGCCGGGTGTTTTACTTGTCCGTGCTAGGTTTTTTTGTTGAGTTAACACATTAATGACACTCGACTTCCCAGCATTAGATCGCCCAGCAAAAGCTACCTCTAACCCTTTATCTTCTGGCAACTGACTGATATTGGCAATACTAATTAAGAATTTAGCCGCAGAAAAATTAATCATTTAAACCTCTTATAAATTGCCCCCCATTGTACCTGGAATTTTTACTCTTTTATTGTTTTTCTCATGATTTATTTATGGTTTTTACTATTTTAACATGGGCTTAAATACTAGATCTGGTACAATAAAGCCCCTATGGACATATCACATATTCTTAACGATTTAAACGATAAACAACGTGAGGCTGTTTCTGCTGAATTAACTAATTTACAAATTTTAGCAGGTGCTGGCAGCGGTAAAACTCGCGTTCTGGTTTATCGAATAACCTGGCTGATTGAAGTTGAAAAAGTATCGCCTTTTAATCTCTTGGCGGTGACATTTACCAATAAAGCTGCTCATGAAATGCATCAGCGAATAGAAAAAATGGTTGGCTTAATTGCTAATAACATGTGGATAGGTACTTTTCATAGCCTGGCACATCGCTTATTACGAGCTCATTTTAAAGAAGCTAATTTATCGCAAAATTTTCAAGTCATTGATGCTGATGACCAATATCGACTTATTAAGCGTATTATGCGTGATGCCGGTCTTGATGAAGCAAAATGGTCGCCTAAACAAGCTCAGTGGTATATTAACTCTCAAAAAGATGAAGGTTTACGCCCTAAAGACAGTGCTGAAAATGTTTATGATGAATTTACTGAAGTGATGTTAAAGATTTTTCAGCGTTACGAAGAAATTTGTCAACAAAGCGGGTTAGTAGATTTTTCAGAACTACTGCTACGTGCTTTTGAATTATGGCGAGATCATCCAGAAATTTGTTTACATTATCGAAAGCGTTTTAAATATATTTTAGTGGATGAGTTCCAAGATACCAATAGCCTGCAATATGAATGGTTAAAACTCCTCGCTGGTCAAGAAAGTAAAATCATGATAGTAGGAGATGATGACCAATCTATTTATAGTTGGCGCGGCGCTCGTATTGATAATATGCATAGCTTTATTAAAGACTTTCCTGATACCAAAATTATTAAATTGGAACAAAATTATCGTTCTACTGGCACTATTTTAAAAGCAGCAAATACTTTAATTAGTCACAATAATGCTAGATTAGGGAAAAATTTATGGACTGCAAGCCAGGAAGGTGATCCGATAGCCGTGTACGCGGCTTTTAATGATATTGACGAAGCAAGATTCATTGCTGATCAAATTAAACAATGGCAAGAACAAGGTAATCGTTTAAGTGAGTGCGCTATATTATATCGTTCTAATGCCCAATCTAGAGTTTTAGAAGATGCTTTTATTCAGGCCGGTATTCCTTACCGTATATATGGAGGTTTGCGATTTTTTGAGCGTGCAGAAATTAAAGATACGTTAGCCTATCTACGTTTAATTTCGCAAATAACTGATGATGCAGCATTTGAACGTATTATCAATACTCCCACGAGAGGTATTGGCCTACGTACCGTTGATTTTTTAAGAGAACAAGCTAAACAAACTCAGCAATCACTATGGGCCACTGCCAAACAAGTTACCCATTTACAATTACTGCCCGCCAGAGCTTTAAGCGCTTTATCTAATTTTTTAAATTTAATTGAAAACTTAGCTAATGCTATTCAATGTTTACCTTTACCTGAGCAAGTAGAACATGTTATTCACCAAAGCGGTTTGTATCATCATTATCAAAATGAAAAAGGCGAAAAAGGCAGAGCTCGTTTAGAAAACTTAGAAGAATTAGTCACCGCAGCTAAACAATTTGAACCAGAGGAAACTATAGCTAATTCTAAACTCACCGCTTTTTTAACCCATGCTGCCCTAGAAAGCGGTGAAACTCAGGCTGATAGTTATAGTGATTGCGCACAATTAATGACCCTACATTCTGCTAAAGGCTTAGAGTTTCCCTTGGTCTTTTTGGCAGGAATGGAAGAGGGGTTATTTCCTCATCAAATGTGTTTAGAGGAAGCCAATGGGCTAGAAGAAGAAAGACGGCTATGTTACGTTGGTATGACTCGTGCCATGAAAAAACTTTATTTATGTTATGCTGAGTCTAGATTTTTGCATGGTAAAGAAAAAAGTCAACGCTCTTCACGTTTTATTAGTGAACTACCTCCTAGCTGCTTAGCTGAAATTAGAATGCGAACTCAAATTTCTCAACCGTTAAGTTTAAAGTCAAAATCAGCGACTTTAGTACCTATTGAAAATGAAAAATACCAAATAGGCCAATATGTAAAACATGCTAAATTTGGCTCTGGCATTATTATTAATCGAGAAGGAAGTGGTGCAAAAGCTCGTTTACAAATCAATTTTGAACAAGTTGGCAGTAAATGGCTAATGACTGAATATGCTGATTTAGAAACTTTGTAAGTACATCATCATGAGCGAAACATTTTTATTTTATGATATTGAGACAACGGGTTTAAATCCGGCTTTTGATCAAATTTTACAATTTGCTGCCATTCGTACTGACTCTAAATTAAATGAATTAGCACGGCATGAGTATCGCGTTAAACTACGACCAGACGTTATTCCTTCGCCTCATGCTTTATTAACTAATCAAATCTCTTTACAAACCATGCTGCAAGGAGAAACAGAGTTTGAGGTTGTTAAAAAAATTCATGCGCTCTTTAATACCCCTGGTACCATAAGCCTAGGTTATAACACGCTAGGCTTTGATGATGAGTTTTTAAGATTTAGTTTTTATAGAAACCTACTATCACCTTATACCCACCAATATGCTAATCAATGCTCGCGCATGGATATTTATCCTGTCGTATTATTTTATTATCTTTTTAATTCTGAATCAGTAATTAATTGGCCTATTGTTGACAATAAACTTTCTTTGAAATTAGAAAGTCTAAATACCGCTAATAATTTTAATCAAGGCCAAGCTCATAATGCCGTTATTGACGTAGAAACAACGATTGCTTTAACTAAAGCACTCATGAAATCTGAAAAAATCTGGCAATATTGCCAAGGTTATTTTACCAAACATGAAGATGCGATCCGGCTAAGTAAATTAGGACTCGCCTACCCCCAAACAACGCTTGCCATGACCGAAGGACTTTATATCGCTGGTAACTTAGGCAGCACACTTGCTTTTCAAATCCCTGTTTTATTATTAGGCCAACACAATATCTATAAAAATCAATCCCTTTGGTTACGTTTAGATTTACCAGAACTAGCCTGTACCACCTTCAGTGAAATTGAAAAAACAACCTGGATCATTAGAAAAAAACCTGGTGAACCAGGCTTTATTCTGCCAAGCCAACCTCGCTTTTTAAGACACTTGAGTGCTGAACGACTAGCTATAACTCACGCTAATAAAGCCTGGCTCTTAAAAAATCCTCTGCTTTTACAAGCCATTATTGATTACCATCTAAATTTTCAATATCCTCTTATTGCACAAGCGGATATTGACAGTGTTTTATATCAAAATGGTTTTTTTTCGAATAATGATCAAGCCTTATGCCGTCTTTTTCATACCGTTTCTTTAACAGAAAAACTACTTTTAATTGAAAAGTTTGAATCTTTAGAACTACAAGAGTTGGCCGTGAGACTATTAGCACGAAATTTCGAGGTCACTTTACCCAATAAATACCAGGAACTTTATACTGCCTATTTAAAAAAATTTTATGAAGGCAAGGAAATACTCATTGACTATAGAAAGCAGATGAAATTTAATGTGCAACAGGCTTTACAAGAACTTTCTACTCTAAATCAGAGACAAAATCTAACATCTGAGCAACAGCATTTTTTATTAGATTATAGTAATTTTATAAACCAACGAGGAAATAGTGATGGGCTATTGGCTAATGAAATCCGAGCCTGAAGCTTTTAGTATTAATGACTTGGCTGCGCGACCCAACAAAACTGAACACTGGGACGGAGTAAGAAATTATCAAGCTAGAAATATGCTGCGCGATAAAATTAAAAAAGGTGATCAAATATTTTTTTATCATTCAAATTGTGAACCTCCTGGTATTGTTGGCATTGCAAAGGTAATCAAAGAAGGTTATCCTGACTTTACAGCCTTTGATCCCAACAGCAAACATTTTGATCCTAAAAGTAATTCGGAAAATCCTCGTTGGTTTATGGTCGATATTAAATTGATTAAGAAATTTAATAAAATTATTCCCTTAACTTTATTAAAAACTATTTCTGAATTGAAAAACATGACGTTACTTCGTAAAGGCAATCGCTTATCAGTGATGCCTGTTAGCACTAAAGAATGGCAAACGATTTTAAAGCTAACAAAAAAAAATAATGGATTGTTATGAAAACTGGCAATTTTATGAAAGAAATTATTAAAGCACTCATTTACTTAATCATAGGTGCTGGCATTGCCATTTTCTTTCTAAAATGCCCAACAATTATCAACTATTTTAAATCCAGTCGTTCTCAACCTATCATAACCAATCAACCAGCTCAAATTGTCAATCCACAGCCTGTCAGCAGTAGCACCTTCTATAATAGCATCAAGTATTCAAAACCTGTTGTGGATATTAGTAAAGCAATGACCAAAATCACTACCAACCAACCTTCTGCTTTACAGCAACGAATTACTATAGAGAAAAAAGCAATTTCACCTCTAGGAATAGGGCTTTTTCAACCTACTTATATATTACCGGCTTATTATACTACCAGGCCAGATAATGCCGTGTATAAAGGCAATACGCCTGATAACCAAAGAGTGGAACCGCTTGAATTTAAAGCGCAATTAAGTTTAATTGTTCCCATAATAAATGGCGAAATCAAGCAAAAACCTATTTCTTTAGATTTCGCTTATACCCAGCTTTCTTATTGGCAGTTTTATGCCAAATCACAATGGTTTAGAGAAACAGATTATGAACCCGAGCTCTTTACCTCCTTGAACTTTCATCCCAACTGGTGGATTAATCTTGGAACCGTCCATCAATCGAATGGTCAAGGCGGAGATATGGAACGTAGCTGGAATCGAGCTTATGCCAATCTTATTTTCTCAGGCCCTAAATGGATGATCAGTATTCAACCTTGGGTGTTAATTTTTAAATCAGAATCAAGCGACCTCCATAATCCTAATATCGCTCACTATATGGGTAATGGTCAGGTTTTATTTGCCTATAAATTTGGTCGTAACGAAATCTCTATTATGGCTCGTAATGAATTAGAAAGCGGCTTTAAACGCGGTGCTGAAGAAGTAGATTGGAGCGTTCACATGTGGAAACATTTTTATCTTTACACTCAATTCTTTAGTGGTTATGGCCAAAGCTTAATAGAGTATAATCATTTTACCAACGGATTAGGAGTCGGTATTGCTTTAAATAATTGGATATAAAATTTAAGATGATCTATTTGCTACCTTTATCTCTTTAGTAGCAAGAAGCCATAAAGCCGCAATTATTGCGATTAAACCCAACACGATTAAAGATAGCTTTACAGCTATAACTGCTAATAAGCCCCCAATAATGCCCGATAAAGATTCAGCCAAAACTTGTAAAGATTGATTGTTTCCCATAACTTTACCATGATCTTTACTCACAGCAAAAGATAACAAAGTAGCACACGCTGGCAAACAAAGTGCTAAAGCTAAAGAAGTTAAAAATAAAGTTACCCAAAGCGCACTAACATAAGGTGGAATAATAACAATAATCATCAATAAACCCGTCAAAAATGCTGAAGCAACAGTAACCGTTTTAATAGAAAACCGTTCAGTAAAAAAACTAGTTAACCCCATATTTGCTATAACAATAGGCACTGCTACCCAAGCAATAAATTCAGAGGATTGATTTACTTGCATATGAAATTCATCTACTAAGTACATTGGATAACATCGAAAAAACCCAAAAATCGCCAAATAAAATAAAAAATTAAGTATATATAAACGACGTATTGGCTGGGCAATTAATACATCTCTTAAACTGATCAAAGCAGTAAAATAATTAATCTTTTCTTTAGCAAAAAATTTTTTAGTTTCTTGAAAACTGCACGCAACCCAGAGAATAGAAAACAATAATATTAGCCAGACGGTCCAAAAGGGGGTGGCGTCATTAAACCAAAAAACAAGGGCTGGATCTGCCAACTTACCTCCAACCAGTGGACCTATGATATAGGCCATACTAGCACTCAAATAAATATAACCAAATAAACGATTACGATCTTGATGATTAGCCACATCAGTAATAGCGCTTTGTGCTACAACAATATTAGCCTCGCTTAATCCAGCAAAAAATGAACCTAGCAAAAGCAAAAATAAACAATGTAATGATAAAGCTAAGGCAATTATTAAATAAAAAAAGGTGGTACAGCAAAGTGAAATGATTAGAACTTTTTTCCTGCCATAAGAATCTGACAAAGTACCTAAGATTGGCGCGCCCAAAAACTGACCTAAAGGATATAAAGCTAACAGAAATCCCAGAAGAATCACTCGCTGACTCATTGGAGATTCGTGTGCCATAAACCCATTTTGCGCATGCATCAACATAGGCGTAAAAATGGTAATCATTAAACTATAGCCAATGAATCCAAAAAATATAATTAAATAAAGTGGCGCAAGGTTTTTATAACGATAATTCCTCACAATAAGTTTCCTTACTTACTATTCAAAGCCTACATTACTACCTAACCATTTCATCATTGTTTCATAATCATCTTGCTTTCGTTGAGCATAATCTTTAACTTGATCTTCATTAATTTTTCCAACCACAAAATATTCTGAATCTGGATGAGAATAATAAAATCCACATACTGAAGCCGCAGGCCACATAGCCATACTCTCAGTTAAGGTTACTCCGATTTTATTTTCTGGCTCTAGTAATTTAAACAATAACTGTTTTTCAGTATGATCCGGACAAGCTGGATATCCCGGGGCAGGCCTAATTCCTCGATATTTTTCTTGAATTAACTCAATATGAGTAAGCTGCTCGTCCTTAGCATAGCTCCAATATTTTCTTCTGACTTCTTGATGAAGGTATTCTGCATAAGCTTCCGCTAAACGATCGGCGAGCGCTTTAGCCATAATACTACTGTAGTCATCATACTCTGCTTCATATTTATTAACTAATTTATCTAATTCAAGACCAGTCGTTACTATAAACACACCTAAATAATCTTTGATACCACTTGCCTTAGGAGCAATAAAATCTGCCAAAGATTTATTAAATTTACCCGGTGGTTTTCTATTTTGTTGACGCAAGTGGTGAAAAGTCGCAATAATTTTTTCTCGGCTATCATCTTCATAAAGTAAAATGTCGTCATGAATACTATTAGCAGGATAAAAGCCAAATAAGCTTGCTGCAGTTAGAAGTTTATTATCAATAAGATGCTTTAACATAGTTAAAGCATCTGCATACAAAATACTAGCCTGCTTTCCTATAACCTCATCTTCTAGAATTTCTGGAAAATTACCAGACAGTTCCCAAGTTCTAAAAAAAGGCGTCCAGTCAATATAAGGTTGTAAAACTGATAATTCTAAATTTTTTATAATTTTAGTGCCTATAAAAGTTGGAACAGGAGGAGTATATTCTAACCAATTGATTGGTTTTTTATTAGCACGAGCTTCTGCTAAAGTTAACCAATCAATTCGCGCTTGTTTATTCTGGTATCGAGCACGCACTTCCTCATATTCTCGAGCAATTTCTTGAGTAAAAATCTTACTTTTTTCACCCAGTAACTGTGATAAAACAGAAACACTTCTAGAAGCATCTTTCACATAAATAACAGTCTCCTGATAGTGAGGTGCTATTTTTACTGCAGTATGCACTCGAGAAGTTGTAGCACCACCTATTAGTAAAGGTACAGAAAAATTTAAGCGCTGCATTTCTTTAGCAACATGCACCATTTCATCTAAAGAAGGCGTAATCAACCCACTTAAACCGATTACTTCTACTTTTTCCGCTTTAGCTGTTGCAAGAATTTTTTCAGAAGAAACCATAACGCCTAGATCAATAACTCGATAACCATTACATTGTAATACCACGCCTACAATATTTTTACCAATATCATGGACATCTCCTTTGACGGTAGCCATCAAAATAGCGCCTTTATGTGTAGCCGCTAACTTATTTATTGCTTTTTCTTGTTCTATAAAGGGTAGTAAATAAGCAACTGCTTTTTTCATTACTCTGGCACTTTTAACAACCTGAGGTAAAAACATCTTACCAGCACCAAATAAATCACCTACTGTATTCATCCCATCCATGAGAGGACCTTCAATCACCTCTAATGGCCTCTTACTAAGCAATCTTGCTTCTTCTACATCTGGTTCTATAAAATCCGTAATGCCATTAATCAATGCATAACTTAATCGCTCGGCAACTGATTGATTACGCCAAGCAAGAGTTTTTACTACGCTTTTGTTTTCAGCTTTAAATTCATCAGCAATTGCTAATAATCGTTCAGTTGCCTCTTTACTGCGATTTAATATGACATCTTCTACGATGTCGCGAAGCTGCTTGGGAATTTCTTCATAAATCTGTAATTGGCCTGCGTTGACAATCCCCATATCCATACCAGCTTGAATGGCATGATAAAGAAATACTGAATGCATCGATTCTCTTACTGGATTATTACCTCTAAATGAAAATGATACATTACTGACTCCACCACTAATTAATACGCCTGGACAACGTTTTTTAATTTCTGTGATAGCCTCAATAAAATCCTTAGCATAATTATCATGCTCTTCAATCCCAGTAGCAACCGCAAAGATATTAGGATCAAAAATAATATCTTGGGGCTTAAAACCTGCTTGCTTAGTAAGTAAATGATATACTCTCTCACATATTGCAATTTTTTTCTCTTTGGTATCAGCTTGGCCTTGTTCATCAAAAGCCATCACTACAACCGAAGCTCCAAAGTTTAAAATTTCTGTGGCTTGCTTTAAAAATTCAGTCTCCCCTTCTTTCAAACTAATTGAATTAACAATAGCCTTGCCTTGAACACATTTTAATCCAGCTTGTAACACACTCCATTTTGAAGAGTCAATCATAATAGGTAAACGACAAATATCAGGCTCGCTAGCAATGAATTTTAAAAAAGTTTCCATTGCTAATTCTGAATTAAGCATCGCGTCATCCATATTCACATCGATAATTTGAGCACCATTTTCGACTTGTTGACGGGCCACTTCTAAAGCTGTCTCAAAATCATTATTTCTAATTAGTGCAGCAAAACGTGCTGAACCTGAAACGTTCGTCCTTTCACCTACGTTAATAAAATTAGTTTCTGGACGAATAGTTAACACTTCCAAACCACTTAATTGACAATAAGGTTCAGAAATTGCTGGTTTTCTAGGCGGTATTTGAGAAACCACTTGCGCAATAGCAGCTATATGTTCAGGTGTGGTACCACAACACCCCCCCACAATATTTAAAAACCCACTTTCAGCAAATTCTTTAATAAGTGCAGCCATTTGCGCTGGTGATTGATCATAACCACCCAATTCATTAGGTAATCCTGCATTAGGATAAGCACAAACCATACTATTTGAAATCGTTGCTAATGTTTGTAAATAAGGTCGCATTTCTGCTGCGCCTAATGCACAATTAATACCTATGGAAAGTGGTTTGGCGTGTTGAACAGAAATCCAAAATGCTTCAATGGTTTGTCCTGATAAAGTTCTACCGCTAGCATCGGTAATGGTACCAGAAATCATAATAGGCAAATTAAGGTTTTCTTTGCTGAAATAAGTTTTAGTAGCATAAATCGCTGCTTTACAATTTAGTGTATCAAAAACTGTTTCTATCATTAATACATCAACACCACCTTTTACCAATCCTTCAATAGCAAGAGTATAAGCAGCAACCAACTCATCGAAACTGATATTTCTAAATTCTGCTCTATTGACATCAGGAGATAATGAGGCCGTGCGGTTAGTCGGTCCTAAGGCACCTATCACAAATCGTGGTTTGTCAGGAGTTAAGCTTGTTATTTCGTCAGCCGCATTGCGAGCCAATTTGGCAGCAGAGAAATTAAGCTCATAGACATAATCTTCGGTTTGATAATCTTGTTGCGCTATAGTTGTCGAACTAAAAGTGTTGGTTTCAATAAAATCAGCACCGGCTAAAAGATATGCTTTATGGATCGCAGCAATAATATCAGGTCGAGTCAGAGAAAGAAGATCATGATTACCAAATAAAGAAACAGGGTGGTTGACAAATAAATCACCACAATAATCTTTTTCAGTTAATTGATATCCTTGAATCATGGTACCCATAGCACCATCTAAAATCATGATTCTTTCTTTCAGTATTTTATGAATCAGGGAGGTTTTATTTTTTGACATTTAGTTTTCAACTACAACAATAGGTTATTATCAGCGCAAAATCATAACAAAGAGATTAGAGAAACTCTACTTTTCTCTTATAATTAGAGTTAAATAAGTGGTCATCTTAATAAAAATTGGCATAATGTAGCTAAAATAAATAATGGATTAACTTATGCATTCTAATCAATTAACTAAAAACATAAGTTTTGAGTTTTTCCCTCCTCAAACCACAGAACATTTAGACAAACTATTAGAGACGGCACAAAAATTAAATTCCAGATCGCCGGCCTTTTTTTCTGTGACTTATGGGGCTGGTGGATCAACTCAAGAACGCAGTTTAAATACTATTCAAGGATTATTAACGGCGAAACTAACTGAAGTTGCACCCCATATATCTTGTATAGGCTCTACTAAAGAAAAAATTTCTGAATTATTAGCACACTATAAATCTCAGGGTATTAGACGGTTAGTTGCTTTGCGCGGTGACTTACCTTCTGGTTTAGGCACCAATACCGGACACTTTAGACATGCTCAAGAGCTAGTGGCTTTCATTCGAGAGAATAGTCAAGACCATTTTCATATAGAAGTCGCCGCTTATCCAGAATGTCATCCAGAAGCTTCCTCTATGCAAGTTGATTTAAAACATTTTAAAGAAAAAGTTACAGCGGGTGCAGATAGTGCTATTACCCAGTATTTTTATAATGTTGAAGCTTATGAACAGTTTTTGAATAACTGTCTTAAGCTTAATATTAACATTCCCATTATTCCCGGTATCATGCCTATCACTAACTATACTCAGCTAGCTCGTTTTTCTGATAACTGCGGGGCAGAAATTCCTCGCTGGATTAGAAAACACTTAGAAGATTATGGCGACAATCTGGACGCTATTAAAGATTTTGGTATTGAGGTTATAACCAAGCTATGTGAAAAACTCGTTACTCTTGGTGCACCAGGTTTACACTTTTATACTTTAAATAAAGCAGACTCTAGTTTAGCTGTTTTGGCTAATTTAAATCTAATATAATTTAAACTTTATAGAATTTGCAAAAAACAATATCCTTTAGCAATGGATACTAATTACCCCTTTTACAAACGCACTGTTTTTAGGAAATTCTCGTCCAGGAAATTTTTTCATCACTGCAGCAAATAAGGAATCATCAATAGGCAACTCTTCACTATTTTTCATACCGGCATAAAGTTCTACATTATTATGGTAATAATCAAAATGAATTATTCTTGATAGCTCATAAAGTGGTGTAGCTTCAATATTTAATCCCTCATCAGAAATTTTTTGTAGATATTTACCGATTAAAGCACGAATATCATATAAATCAGAAATTGCGCTAGAACGACCACTGGTTTTAGGAGAAAGCTCTAAAGCCGTTGGGTATTGTAAAGAATAATACACTGGGGATTGATTTTCTTTTTCTGTAAGTAATAAGCTGGGCTGCATAATAATAGGGGCATAATACTTTAATTCATAATGATCAATATACGCCTGCTGTAATCCTTCAATAGGCGCTAACGAATTGTCTATTGCCGCTCTAAACCCAAGCACTTCACCGGTACCAATTGCTAAAATATGTTTTACGATATCAGCAATATAGGGTGAGGCTTTAATTTTTCTTAAACTTTGAATACGTGAAAAAGTAATATTCCAAATGAATTGATTACGCCAAAATTCCGTACTATGCCAAGTTTTTTCTATAAAATAATAACGCAGTTTAATCCAAGCAGAGTCTAACATTTGTTTAAACCATTCTTTAGAAAAAAACAACATTTCTACATACCAAGGTTGTGAAAACTCTGGTTGTTTGGCTATTTCTTTAAATACTTTCCAGTGATCTAATAAATCTTTTGGTTTATCAACACTTATTTTTAATCCTTGTTTTAATTTATTATGCGCTAACGATTCAGAAATTTTTGGCAACATAAAAATTGAACGTGCGCCTGCTGTCATATTCCAAATAAAAACTGAGGTATGCGACAATTTATCTTCATTCGGTCGATCAAGTACCCGCCATAAACCAAAGATATCGCCTGCTTTATTAACAGAAAAAGGAATGATCCTATCTTCTACAGTAATAAACATCTCTAAAGAATTATGCAGAATCATTGTGACTGGATTGGTATTAAGATTATAGCCTAAACTTTCCTTTATTGCTCTATCGACACGCTCGTCAATAAACGAGATTAAATTACCGTCGTGATCAGGTAAGAAAAACTCTCCACTCTGCAAAAATTGTGCGCCAAATGGATAGCGGGCTAAATATAATTTGCATTCAGGCCCTGGATTAATTTCATCAACTAAAGCAGTAAACTCAGGATTAACCAATTGGGCTTTTTCTCTAGCTTCCTGCCAGGATAGTTCTGTAACCGCAATATGTTTAAAGTTCTTCATTGACTTATCACAAGCAACTTACTAAATTAAGGTAATAGGGTAGTTTTGCAGAAAAAACCATCCTGTCAAGGATAAAAAACTTTTATCGTTTTTCGGTGTAATCTTCCATGAAAAATAACGCCATTCTGCAAATACCCTCGCTCAATTGGTCTAATAAAGATAACTTATTAGTCTATGAAAAAACTCCTATCTTCAAACTCAAAGAATGCGCAGCTATTTCCGGTTTAGATTCTTGTTGTGATTTAAGATTAATTCATCAGTATATTCAACGCTCTTCCTCCATTCTCGAAATAGGCGCGGGAGCTGGCCGAGTACTCGATTATCTAATTAATAGCAATTATCAGGGAGAAATCTCTGCCGTTGAATGCTGTCAAAACTACTGCCAACAACTTCTTAAAAGGTTTGGACAAAAAATTTCCGTTTATTGCCAAAATCTTCTACGGCTGTCATTACCTAAACAGTTTGATTTAATTCTTTGGATGTGGTCAGGTATTGCAGATTTTGCCCCAGCTGAGCACCTCCTTGCTTTAAAGAACCTCTTATCTACTTTAACCGATCACGGAATTTTAATTTTCGATACCTTAGATCCGACAGTTACACCTGCAGCAACAAAATATAATCAAGGACAAGAATATTATATTGATATCAAGTATGGAATCATTCGCACTTATAGTGTTACGAAGCAAGAGCTAGACCAGTATGCTAAAAAGCTTCATTTTATTGAAAAAAAACAGCTACATTATACAGCAACAAACGGCAAAGAAAGAATTTTACATATTGTTAAAAAAGCCTAATATGAATCATGCTGGCTCTTGGCTATTCTCACACAACCTTTTAGAAAAGCTGCTGCAGCTGGAAATACCGCTTCTTTTTCTTTTATAAAAGTATTAAGGAAACTATCATCTTCTTTAGCAATCAATTGAGAATCAAGAATTTCTTCATAGGCTCCCATGTTAGTATGAAAAAAATCAAAGGCCACTTGATCAATAGCACGATATAAGGGTGTCTCTTCAATATTAAAGATATTAGATTTTAACACCTCTAAGTGTTTATCAAACAACTGTTTTAAATCATAAAGATCGGTTAACAAACTAGTATGTTTACTAGATTTAGGACCAAATTCAATAGCAGTAGGAAACTGTAAAGAATAATAAACTGGCCTCACTTTTTCTGAATTAATTTTAAAGCTCTGCGGTTGCATAATTACAGGCAAATAATTTTTTAGGCCATAAACATTACAATAAGCTTTTTGTAGCCCTTCAATTGGCGCAGCAAAATTGTCTAAAGCAGGCGCAAAACCAGGCGCATTCCCTACCGCAATTGAAAACAAACATTTAACTGTATCCGCAATAAAAGAATTAGGACGAACCGTTGATTCTTTTTGAATAATAGAAAAAATTAGATTCCAAACAAATTGATTACGCCAATAATCACTACGATCCCAAGTATAACGATACAAAAAATAATTAAAATGCTCCCAACTTCTATCATCTAAGTGTTCAAACCAAGGTTTTGAAAAGAACAAAATATCTGTACTCCAGGAATAACCAAAGTTAGGATGATTAGCTATTTCCTTAAAAATAGTCCAATGCTCATTGAGTTCTTTTGGCTTATCTATACTAAGATTAAACTCTCTTTTTAATCTTTTAAAACTTTCTCTTTCTGAAACTTTGGGCAACATAAAAATAGATCTTGCCCCAGCAGTCATTTCCCATGTAAATTTTGGTTGGTGAGAAATGCGGCCTCGTGTTAAAATTCTAAAAAGTCCAAAAAGATTACCTGGTGTGGTTAATCCTCCTAAAGGCAATGTTCTATCTGCTTGAGCAGAAAATAACTCAGTTGAGTTTTTAAGAAGAAAAGAAACTGGATTAGAATTTAAATTATAGCTTAATAAAGCTTGGAACCTTCTATCTAAATTTGGATCATCTAGCGCTATTAACGTTCCTTCTTGGCCAGGCAAATAAAACTTACCTTGTTTCAATATCTCACTACCATAAGGATACTTTGCTTTAAAGAGAACACACTCGTCTCCCGGAGAAAGCTCATCTACCACTTGAACAAACTCAGGGTTTAAGGGCTGCAGTTCTTCTCTGACATCTCGCCAAGTTAACTCTTCAAGCATAGGTTTATTAGCTTTTAAACGATTTCCATTCATTATTTAGACCTTAAAGATGAAGAATCTTAGAATAATACTAGCAAATTTTAATAATAACTACTAACTTAGTACTAACCCATTTAGTTTTAACAACCCATGAATAGAAATATGGCAACCCATCCTAAATCTGTCTACGTCTTAAGCTTTGCAGAAGGTTGGGGACGTTTCAATTACTATGGTACACAAATGATCTTAGTGCTTTATTTTACCAAAGTTTTTTTGTTATCAAACAGTAAAAGTCTGGCAATTTATGGTGCTTTTGCAAGTTTTTCCTTTGCCCTGCCTATTCTTGGTGGGTTAATTGCCGACAAATTATTAGGCAGCTTTAGAGCTATCATTCTAGGGATAATTTTTTCAATTTTAGCAAACCTATTGCTATCTTTTTCTATTTTCAAACTTTTTTGTTTTGGTTTAGGCCTTAATACTTTTGGCACAGGTTTGTTTAAAAGCAGTTGTGCCAATTTAATAGGAGCCCTCTATCATCCTGAAGATATCAAGCGTACACGTGGCTATACTATTTATTACTTGAGCATTAATATTGGTGCAACACTTGGCCCAATTGTTTATGGCTTGATTTCAGCATATTATGGCTGGAATTATTGTTTTTATGTTACCGCATTAGGGTTAAGCCTAGGATTATTTTTTTTAATATTAAATAAAAAATATCTGCTTCAAGCTGTTCTAGCACCAAAAGAAAAACTATTAACACTTAACTTGATTCCTGGTTTATCACTTAAAAATTTTTTATATTTTATCTTATTGTTAATTGGACTACTCTTGGGTCTACCATTTCTATTTCCTGAAATCATCAATCCTCTGCTGATTTCTTTTACTATTTTAATATTTTTTATCGTCCTATTTATTACTTTAAAACACCCACCTGCAGAAAAGAAAAGAATTTTAGCTATTCTTATTTTAGGACTCTTTGGCATGTTATTTTTTGCAGCAAGTTTACAAGTAGGCAGTTCTATCATTTTATTTATCAATGATAATGTGCACCATTATTTATTTAATTGGAATATTCCAACCATTATGTTTACTTCGCTTTACCCTCTTGCAGTAATTATTTCAGCACCTTTTATTACAGTCCTCTGGTCAAAGCTTGAAAAAAGAAACCTTAATCCTAGCACTCCGCTAAAATTGTTTTATGGACTTGTTCTCGCTGCTTTGGCTTTTATAGTGTTTAGTTTAGCCGCTGCTTTTGCTTATCCTCTCTATAATCATTATTATGCTTTAGGATTAATTGTTTTAGGTAATCTTTTTTTAGGCTGCGGTGAGCTAGTCTTAACACCAGCCATGTTTTCAGCCATTAATATTTTAGCCCCCAGCACTATTAAAAATTCCATGGTGGGACTATGGTTCCTCTTTGTAGCTTTTGGTGGTTATTTTAGCAGTGTTATTGCTAACTTTAGCACTCAACACATTAGTCCTAATAATTTAATTGAAAATCTTAATGTTTTTCAGCACGCTTTTTTAAGCATTAGCTTAGCTACTTTACTACTAAGTTTTATTTTATTAATCCTAGTACCTTTAATAAAAAGATTAAGCGATATTAAAACTTTCTAAAGCGGGAAGAGTTTTTAATTTCAGAATTAAAAACCTCTTTTTTATTAAATTAAGCCTAATGCTTTAACTTCGTCTCTTTCTTTACGAAGCTCATCTAAAGTAATACGTACTTTTTCATGGCTAAAAGCATTGTGCTCGATTCCAGTTACCACTTTTAAGACACCTTTCTCTGTACGACAAGGAAATGAAAAAATTAATCCCTCATCAATTCCATATTCACCCTCTGAACATTTAGACATTGAATAAAAATCACCGCGAGGTGTATCGTGTACAAGAGACCAGACTCCATCAATAATAGCATTAGCAGCCGAAGCAGCTGAGGAAGCCCCTCTTGCTTTAATAACTGTTGCGCCACGCTGTTGTATTGTTTCAATGAAAGTAGTTTTTAACCAATTTTCATCGTGAATCACTTTGGTCACAGGTGAGCCCTTAATTTTTGTATTATAAAAATCTGGGTATTGAGTTGAAGAATGATTCCCCCAAATAGCCATTTGAGAAATATCTGTTATTGCAACACCTGCTTTAATTGCTAACTGACTTACTGCTCGATTTTGATCTAACATAGTCATTGCATAAAAGCGATTATTGGGAACATCTGCCGCTGCATGCATAGTAATCAAACAATTAGTATTACAAGGATTACCTACAACAAAAACTCTTACGTCGTGTGCAGCATGATCGTTAATCGCTCTTCCTTGCGGACCAAAAACTGAACCGTTAATTTTTAATAAATCAGAACGTTCCATGCCAGCTTTTCTTGGCACTGCACCCACTAACAAAACCCAATTTACATCTTTCATGGCTTCATTCAAATTTGCAGTACACAGTATTTTGTTCAATAAAGGAAAAGCACAATCTTCAAGCTCCATAGCCACCCCTTTTAATGCAGGTAATGAGGCTTCTAATTCTAGTAAATGTAAATCTACTTTGGTGTCAGCGCCAAACATTTGCCCAGAAGCAATTCTGAATAATAATGAATAGCCAATTTGTCCAGCGGCACCGGTGATAGCAACTTTAACATGCTTAGTCATTTAATTTTCCTCTATCTTTCATTACCTTATTGATTAGTAATTATAATACTTTGCTGGGCTTTAAAAATAAAATTTTCACTTATTTTCTTCAGATCTTTTATTCTTAGTATAATTGGGCTATTATTGCGCAATTTAATGGGCTGCTGATAAAAATGTCAACCTTACTTAAACTTCCGCCACTTAGTTTATATATTCATATTCCTTGGTGTATTAAAAAATGTCCTTATTGCGATTTTAATTCCCACTCTACCAACTATGAGGAGCCGCCTGAAGAAGCTTATGTCACAGCCTTGATTCAGGATTTAGAAGAAGATCTTGCTAAAATTTGGGGACGGCCTATCGCTAGTATTTTTATCGGTGGCGGAACCCCCAGTCTTTTTTCTGCAAAGGCTATAGAGCGCTTGCTGCAAGCTATTCACACTAGGCTTGCTTTTAATCCACTCATAGAAATTACTTTAGAGGCAAATCCAGGAACTTTTGAGCAGCAAAAATTTAAAGACTTTAAACAAATTGGAATCAATAGACTTTCAATAGGTGTGCAAAGCTTTCAAAATGATAAATTAAACTTGTTAGGTAGAGTTCATCATGGAGATGAGGCAAAACACGCTATTGAAATTGCAAAAGAGGCGGGTTTTATTAATTTTAATATTGACCTTATGCATGGCTTACCTCAGCAATCAGTTTCTGATGCTTTATTTGATTTAACTACCGCATTAAGCTTTTCACCTCCTCATTTATCTTGGTACCAGCTCACTATTGAACCCAATACTGCTTTTGCAAAATTTTCTCCTGTTTTACCTCATGAAGAAATTCTTTTTGAAATTCAACAACAGGGACATGCGTTCTTGGCAACAAATGGCTATGAACATTACGAAATTTCTGCTTATGCTAAACCTAATCACCAGGCTAATCATAATCTAAATTATTGGCAGTTTGGTGATTATTTAGGAATCGGAGCCGGCGCTCACAGTAAAATTACTGATTTAGCTTCACAAACTATTATTCGTTATACAAAGACTCGTAACCCCAAAGATTATTTAGATAAAACAAAATCCTTTACTTGCCACAGCCAGTCAATTGAAACTTTTGATTTGCCATTAGAGTTTATGATGAACGCACTACGCTTAACGCAAGGGGTTTCATTTGATCTTTTTGAAAGTCGCACCGGTTTAGCAATTCATACCATCTCTGAACAACTTAGGTCAGCACAGCAGCAAGGATTTTTAGAAAAAACCTTCCTAAAGACTACCCCATTAGGACAGCAATTTCTTAATGACTGTTTACTTTCATTTGAATCCACTTAATTACTTGACCTTAAAGATAATATCCCAGGATTGATGGCCCAAGCGGTAACCACGCTCTTCAAATTTTGTTAACGGTCGATAGGCGGGTTTAGTTGCAAATTTTTGTTGAGCTACATTAGTAAATTTAATAGAAGTCTCTAAGGTTTGAAAAATATGTACGGCATAATCTTGCCAATCCGTTGCCGCATGAAAAATACCACCTGGCACCAGTTTTTGATGAAGAAGCTCAAGAAAACTTGGCTGAATTAAGCGTCGTTTATGATGTCTACGCTTTGGCCAAGGATCCGGAAAAAATACTTGTGTACGATTTAAACTGTGGTCAGGAATCGCTTGTTTTAAGACTAAAATAGCGTCTTCACAATAAACTCGTACATTGTTAAGCTGCTCCTTCTCCAATCCTACTAATAAATTTGCAATACCAGGCCGATGCACTTCTACTGCAATAAAACAAGTATCCTGTGTGGCTTTGGCCATCTGTAATAAAGACTGTCCCATACCAAACCCAATTTCCAAAATTAGTTTTTGGGGTTGATGAAATACTTGTTGATACGCTAGTAAACCATCGGTTATGGAAAGACCATACTTAGGCCAAAGTCTTACTAATGCCTCCCGTAAAGCAGGCGACATACGACTTTCACGTCGTATGTAACTTTTAATTTCTCTTCTAGGTGGTTTATTCATAAAACTGAGAAAGCATGCACCGTTTCAACTGCCACATTCACATGCTCTGGATTAATATCAGGCATTAGACCATGGCCTACATTAAAAATATAACCTGGTTCACTACCTATCTCAGTTAATAACTTAGTGATCTGCATGCGAATTTGTTCTGGGCTGGCATACAGCACAGCTGGATCTAAATTTCCTTGTAAGGCAACTTTATGTTGCACTCTTGCTTTGGCTTCTTTTAATTCAATAGTCCAATCAAGCCCTATAGCACTACAACCCGAATCAGCTATTTTTTCCAATGCTCCATGAGTTTGCTTACTATAAATAATGGTTGGAACTTTATTATTTAGCTTTTTAATAATCGTTTGCATATAAGTTAAAGAAAATGCTTGATAACTTAAAGGCTGCAAAATACCACCCCAAGTATCAAAGATCATAATAACTTGTGCGCCAGCTTCTATTTGCGCCTGTAGATAAAGAATTGTAGCCTCAGTTATTTTTTTGAGCAGGGCATGTAATAATTCGGGTTCACGATAAAGCATTTTTTTAACTATATTAAACCCCTTACTAGTTTGTCCCTCTACCATATAGGTTGCTACTGTCCAAGGGCTCCCAGCAAATCCAATTAAGGGTACTTGATTGTTGAGCTCGGCTCTTAATAGTCTAACTGTCTCCATTACATAACGTAATTCTTGTTCAGGATCGGGTATCACTAACTGCTGGATATCGTGTGACGAAGAAATAGTTCTTGCAAAACGAGGACCAACTGTTTCAACCACCTCTAAACCTAATCCCATGGCATCTGGTAACACCAAAATATCAGAAAAAAGAATGGCGGCATCCACTGAAAATCGACGTAACGGTTGTAAGCTGACTTCGGCAGCCAATTCTGGGGTTTTACATAATTTAATAAAACTGCCTGCTTGTTTACGCGTTGCTTGATATTCTGGCAAGTATCTGCCAGCTTGTCGCATAAACCAAACTGGTATCTTATCGACAGGCTGTCTGTATAAAGCTTGGAGTAAACGTTGATTATTCATATTTTCTTATCATTAAATTTTAAAGCCTTGACTACTTAAATTATTACAAATTTCTTTGGCGATATTTTTAATTGAATGACCATCAGTAGTAAAAACTAAATCTGCTATTTCTTCGTAAAGCCTCGCTCGTTCTTGACGCATTTCTTGTAAACGAGCTTCAATATTATCAACCTGTAATCCAGGACGATGATCTTTGCGTCTAGTACGAGTCAGCTGCTGCTCGACGGTTGCTTTAAGATAAATGACTAACCCTTTTGCTGCTAACAATGTTCTATTTTCTGGTGTGAGAATAGCGCCGCCGCCAGTGGCTAGAATAATATTAGGTATTTCGACCAATTCCTCTATGACCTTTTGTTCACGTTTACGAAAACCTTCCTCACCCTCCACATCATAAATCCAGCTAATACTCACTCCAGTACGTTCTTCAATAATGGCATCAGAATCATAAAAATCCATTTTTAAAATATCAGCCATTTCCAAACCTACTGTACTTTTACCAGCACCTTCAGGGCCTACCAAAAAAATACTTGTTAATTTTGTCACAATAATCACTCTTGTTTGGCTAATTTTTAACCGTAGCTTAACCTTAAATAGTCGTTTCTGTATAACCTAGTTATTTAAATAAGTTGCCTATTATAGGCAAAGAGAAAGTAAAAGACACTGCTAGAATGTTATTTGTCTTTACCTTCTTTAAAAGACTTCCTTATAATAAGCAACTTATTAACTATAAAATAAAATATATGTCAAAACTTTCTTGGTTAAAACGAATTATCTGGCTAGCTTTAGCCTTTTTTGCTGTCGCTTCATTTGTCATTATCATTACCATTATCTATCTTGAACTACATTTACCTAGCGTAAAAAGAATAAAAGATGTACAACTTCAAGTACCATTACGCGTCTTTACCAGTAATGGTCAATTAATAGCCGAGTTCGGCAGCAAACGCCGTAATCCCGTAACCTTACAACAGATACCTAAAATTGTAATTGATGCAACGCTAGCAACAGAAGATCAGAGATATTACTACCATTCTGGAGTAGATTTATTAGGTTTAGGTCGTGCCGCTGTTGTATTAATACTAACCGGCAAAAAAGAGCAGGGTGGTAGTACTATTACCATGCAAGTTGCAAGAAATTATTTCTTGACCCGTAAAAAAACTTTCACACGTAAAATTAGAGAAATATTATTAGCTTACCGAATTGATCACACCTTGAGTAAAAATAAGGTATTAGAGCTTTATTTTAATAAAATATTTTATGGAAATCGTGCTTATGGTATTGCTGCTGCTGCGCAAGTTTATTATGGTAAACCACTAAAAAATCTTACTTTAGCCGAAGCAGCTATGTTAGCAGGCTTACCGCAAGCCCCTTCTTATCTTAATCCCATCATTAACCCTACTGCCGCATTGAAACGCCGCAATCATGTATTAGAACGCATGTATGAAGAAAGCTATATTACTGCAGCCCAATATCAACAAGCTCTAGCTGAACCATTAACAGCTAAATATCATGGTTTAAAAATAGGTGTTAATGCTCCCTATATTGCTGAATTAATCCGCAATGAAATGGTTATGAAATATGGAGAAAAAGCTTATACCACTGGCTTAAGAGTTTATACGACGATTAACCCTAAACTTCAAACCTATGCGAATATTGCTATACGAAATGGTGTACTGGCTTATGATAAACGTCATGGTTACCGTGGCCCAGTAGAAAATCTTGGCAACACCGTTCCAGCTAACTTAACAGTATGGGAAAAAGCACTGTCCAAAATTCCGACTATCAATATATTACAACCTGCTGCAATCATTGCAATTAATGCTGACAATTCAGTGACTGCTCTTTTACAATCAGGACAAACAATTACTATTCCTTGGGCTAATATGGCCTGGGCGAGATCACAAACCCTGAAAGGAACTGATGAATATTTAGGAGCCTCGCCTTCACAAGCCACTGATATAGTAAAAACTGGTGATGTAATCTATACCAACTTTAGTAAAGGTAGCTGGCAATTAAGTCAAAAGCCTAAGGTAGAAGCAGCTTTAGTAGCTATTGATCCACAAACTGGTGCTATCTTAGCATTAGTTGGCGGCTTTGATAACAATGCCAGTAGCTTTAATCGTGTGGTTCAAGCTTATCGTCAGCCTGGCTCCAGCTTTAAACCTTTTATTTATTCTGCGGCGCTAGCCAAAGGCTATACGCTGGCCTCAATGCTCAATGACGCTCCCATTGTCATTCCAACCAATAGCTTACTCGGACTATGGCGACCTGAAAATGACACACATAAATTTTATGGCATGACTAGTCTTAAAACGGCTTTAATACAATCCAGAAATCTAGTATCTATTCGTTTACTGCAGCTCATTGGTATTCCCTATGCTATTAATTATGTAACTCGTTTTGGTTTTAATGCTGACCAACTACCCCAAGAGCTATCTTTAGCTTTAGGAACTGCTAATGTAACCCCCTTACAAATGGTTATTGCTTATAGTGTCTTTGCCAATGGTGGTTATAAAATAACACCTTACTTAATTGAAAAAATTGCTAATCGTGATAATAAAATTATTTATAGCGGCCACACACCGACTGTTTGTGATAGTACTTGTCAACAAAACTTAGTTCAAAATAATCAAGGACAAACTAATTCCTCTACTAATTTTGCCCCACAAGTTATTACTTCCCAAAATGCGTTTTTAATGACGCAGGCTTTAAAAGCCGTTATCACTGGTGGAACTGGAAAACCAGCATTAGTTTTGCATCGTGAAGATTTAGCAGGCAAAACCGGTACCACGAATGAAAAAGTAGATGCTTGGTTTTCTGGCTATAATAATCACTTGGTTGTTACCACTTGGATGGGCTTTGATCAACCCAAGCCTCTTTATGAATATGGAGATCAAGCCGCTTTACCAGTTTGGATTAATTTCATGAAATTAGCTTTAAAAAATCAACCTCTAGCTGATTTACCTGAACCACCAGGCATTATTTCTGTAAGGATTAACCCAGCTACTGGTAAAACTGCAGGCTCCAATGATACGACTGCTACTTTTGAATATTTTATTGCAGGCACTGTTCCTCAAGCTTCTAGTCCGAGCTTACCTGCTGCAAATCCTAATACCCCTACTAATTCAGAAGAAGGCGTTTATTAATGAGACGAAACTGATCTGGCAGATGGTTTGGTTAATTCTGAGGGAGCTGCTGGTGTAGATCTTGAAACTGATCCTCTAAAAAACCCTGCCTCTCTAACAGTTGTTGCTGTTGATTTGGCTCTGGCCTCATGGTTTGGGCTTAAGTGAATAGGTTCCTTTACTTTACAATACTGTTTGACGCTTGCTAAAATCTCATCATAAGCTCTTGGAACACCAATAATGAAACCAAAAACAAGAGCACTCATAGCAATATTTAAATGCAGTCCCCGGGTAAACATTAAATGGCCATGCATAGACCAAGCATCTTTAATAGCCTGAGCTAAGAATCTTGATAAGTTTTCATTGAGTGCCGCCTGTTTCAACATTAATCTAATTAATATTTCTAAGGGATTTTTAATCAAACCAAACCCCAAACTTATTATACTTACAGCGATTATTTGACTATTAAGAACACTATAACCTTTAGCAACTAAGCTTGCTTCTAAGGCTGGATTGGCTCCTAACAAAAAACTTGCCTGCGCAATAGCCAAAGGATACCGTACACTACTTGCAACAAAACTTGCTCTTAAAATTTGTCGCATTTTCATTATTGGATTAGACAGAATAACTTCAGGTAATTGTGCTCCTTTTCTAAAAACTGTTATGCGCGCCCAATGACCCAAACTAGTAATAAAAGCATCAACACTAGCAACACTTAAGATTAAAGATAAAGTGGTTATTTTTTTATTACCACTTAAGTGTTTATGCTCTTCTAGGCTAGGTGTTATTAAACTCTCTTCAGAGCTCACATCTTCTTTTACCACTGAGCCTATTTGAGTATTGGCATTACGCGCTAAAGAAGTTCTTACATTGGAAGCAATGATAATAGGTGCCATTGTCGTCACATTAGTTTGCAAACCAGCGTGTGCCGCTAATAAACGTAAAGTTAAATATCCACCCGGAATACTGATTAATACAGGCGTGACTGTTAAGGAAACTAACAGCTTAGAAATAGGATGCTCTAAAATTTTAATAATATCTTCTGACAAAGATTTTTGAGGATATGGCTCTTTATCTAGCAAACCATAATCAACTAGTCTTAAACGAAACGCCTGGCCAGTAAAGCCAGTCGGTAAAATCGCTCGTCGACATTCCGTAGGTAATAAAGAAAGACCTATAGCAGTTGCTAAGGGAGTTGCAGCTAACAGCATAATGTGTACACGCATAGTAATCACCTTGTTATTATTTTAATTAACTATTGATTATTTTGAGGAATATAGGAGTTTTAAATGTAATACTGAGCTAAAATTTCTCCCAAAGATCCTGTTTTGAAGCTTCTTGCTTGTTATCTCTTAATTGAACAATTTTTAAATGCTTTGCCATTTCATGAGCTTGCGAAGCACTAGGTTGGGGATGAATGCTATCAAAGGTTTTTAAAAAAACATCGAGTTCGCTTACATAATTGGTAAGCCTTTTTTTAAACATACTTGGCCTTTTTGCTTATCTCAAAATAATTTTTATACAATTTTAAGTTTTTAATTGTTGAAGATCAATAAAATGTTCCTTTTTTATTACTTTAACCAATTTGTTTATATTTTTTTCATATATGCTTGTTGTTTTTTAATTAAGAAAAATAATTTGGCACTTAACGCCCGCCTGCTAATTCGTTACAATGGCTTTATCCTAATATTGAGGGCTTAATCATGACCCGTATATCCTCTGTTCGCTCCACCCGAACACCTTGGTTGGTTTGTCTATCTGCCGCATTATTTTTCTATTATGTCTTTTTTCAATTAGCTATGTTTAATACTATTAGTAGCCATTTAATGCAAACCTTCAATCTCAACGCTACCAGTCTTGGTTATTTGTCCTCTAGCTATTTTTTTGCTGATGCATTATTAATTATTCCAGCAGGAATTTTATTAGATCGCTTTTCTACTCGGACAATTGCTTTATCAATGATGACGGCCTGTGTTATTTCAACTTATATTTTTTCTGTTACCCATTCTTATTTTTTAGCGCTTTTGTGTCGGGCTTTGACTGGTGCTGGTAACGCTTTTGCATTTTTAACCAGCATGCAACTTGCTTCTCGCTGGCTACCTCCCAAAAGATTGGCTTTAGGAATAGGGCTTATTATCACCACTATTATGTTAGGCGGAATTGTGGCACAAACTCCTTTAGCGCTTTTAACCAGTGCCATTGGTTGGCGAAGCGCTATGGTTATTAATGCAACACTTGGTTTATTCTTTTTAGCCTTTATGTATTATCAATTACAAGATTATCCGCTTGAGTATCATCATTCAGCTACGCTAACCCAAAATAGAACTCTATTTTCTAACTTAAAGACAGCGCTTAAAAGCTCTCAAAATTGGTTTTGCGCAGGGTTTGTCGCTTTTATGAACTTACCTATTTCACTATTAGGAGAACTTTGGGGCGTCATGTATTTAACTCAAACCCATCATCTATCGATGACAACGGCAACTAATATTACCAGTATGATGTTCATTGGGATGATTATTGGTTCCCCTTGCATGGGCTGGTTATCAGATAAAATGCAAAGACGTCGCATCCCTATGATCATGAGCGCAGTTTTTATCTTAGCAATTGTAGGACTAATTGCCTATATTAATATTACTTCTGCTATTCTATTGGGAAGTCTATTTTTTATATTAGGTTTATTAGCCAGCGCTCAAGTTATCAGTTATCCAACTATTGCTGAAAGCAACTCTTTAGCAATCACTGGAACCGCTATGAGCACAGTTGCGATTTTTTTAAATATTGTGAGTTTTATTGCACAGCCTCTCTTTGGTTGGTTAATTCATTTAGGCTGGAATGGTATGAAAATTAATAATACTCCCATCTATTCTGCTGCTAATTTCCATTTAGCTATGTTACTGTTACCCCTTGCTTTTATTATTAGCTTATTCATTGCTTTGAAGGTAAAAGAAACTTACTGCAGACATAAAAATCAAGTTTCTGAACCCATATCAGAACTTACCCTTAATGAATTAGAACTAATTTCCAATTAACCATGAAACGTTGTGACTGGGCACTAACTGATCCACTTTCACTTCAATATCATGATGAAGAATGGGGAAACCCTTGCTTTGAAGATAAGCGGCTTTTTGAATTTTTAATTCTAGAAGGAGCCCAAGCTGGCTTAAGTTGGCGAACCATTTTACAAAAGCGTGAAAATTTTAGATTAGCTTATAATGATTTTGATGCCACTAAAATCGCATGCTACAATTCAAAAAAAATTAATTCTTTGCTGAACAACTCCGGTATTATTCGTAATAAATTAAAAATTGAAAGCACTATTCAAAATGCTCGAGGTTATTTAGCTATCCAACAAGAGTTTGGCGGTTTTAGTGATTATCTCTGGCGCTTTGTAGAGGGAAAACCTATTATTAATCATTGGCGTAAAATGGCTGAAGTCCCTGCAAAAACTACTTTATCAGATCAGTTAAGTAAGGATTTAAAACAAAGAAAATTTAATTTTGTTGGTAGCACAATTTGTTATGCATACATGCAAGCTGTTGGTATGGTCAATGATCATCTAATTGGCTGCGTTGCTAGAACTAAGAAAACGAAAAAAATACGGTAGCATAATTATAAATGTTAAGAAGCCTAGCAAAAGATAAACCAATGCCAAGGATAATTGACTGTTGACATTAAAATAAGCTACCAAAGCACTGATCACTACTATACCTAATACCACAATACAACCAAATAAAGAACTCACTGTGCCGGCAGCTGAAGGAAATATCATTAAAGTACTCGTTAAACAATTAGCAAAAATAAATCCTTGGCCTATTTGTAGTAAACAAGTAGCCAATAATATAGTTGTAATGTTAAACCAACCTAAGCCAGCAAATCCTAATAAAGCTAGCGCAGAAATTAACATAAGAATAATACCAAATTTTAATAAAGTTAAAGTTTGATAATAATTTAACAATAATCCATTAAGAAAGGTTCCTACTGTATAAGCCACTCCTACAATCAATATTAAAGTACCATACAAGGAAGCGCTCACACGTAGTAAATTTTGGAAAATAAACGGGCCAACAATACTAAATGCTATCACTGCCCCCCAGCTAAAAATCACACAAGCAACAAATCTTAAGAAACGAATATCTGTCAGAATATGTAAATAATCTATAATAAGTTTTTTAAAACATATTTTTTCTACTTCGGTTTTATTAAGGGTTTCAGGTAACCAAATCCACAACAAAAATAAGGTAATCACAGCATAGCCCATCATGATATAAAAATTCATTTGCCAACCTAAATATTGTTGAATAAATCCACCTAAGGCAGGCGCTAAAATAGGCACTAAAGACCAAATCAATGACCCGTAAGTTACCCGTCTAGCCAATTGTTCGCCAACAAAAACATCTTTCCAGATAGCATTGGTTACTACAAAAATAGCTCCGCCACCTAACCCTTGTAATAATCGACCTGCAAATAATAAATAAATATCTCGACTCGCCACACACAAAATACTACTCAAAATAAATAATAGTAACCCAAACTGGATTATTGGTTTACGACCTAAACGATCAGTCAAAAAGCCATAAAATAACTGGGAAATTCCTAAACCTATGATGTAAAAAGTAAACGTTAATTGTAAATCTGCACTATTAGTCTGTAGGCTTAGCACCATAGAGGGTAAAGAAGGCAGGTAAATATCAATAGCAATTTGGCTAGAGGGAATAGCAAATAATACTAAAAATGTCAGCAGGGTTTGATTAATTACTTTAACCATTCAATATACTTATTAACATTGGGTAAAAATAAGAGTTAAATTTTTATATTTTTTCTCTAAGCTTGTCACTGTTGGAGTATAACATTAAAGATAAGCTTAGAGGTAGATGAAACAGTAAATTTAGACTAGTTCAATTAATGGGCAGTGTTTAATTTATAAATTGCTGCTTATAACTCAACACTTATTCATTTTTGTATTTGTTGCTAACAAATACAACATCTATTACAGCAACCTTTGGTTGATCTTTGCGATTTTTCTACTTGACCAAACAACAGTCTTTTTTGGGCAGTTTTAGCAAAAATACCTTCTAATAAAGCTGGGGAAGAAGTGGGTCTCATACTTACTGGAAGAGCAGGCGTAGGACTAGGAGAAATAAGTGCTTCATGCTCTCTTGCAACTAAAGCTGTTTGGATCGCCGTTCTAATATCAACCCTCAGACTTCTAATACTACCTTCATTTGCCAAAAAGCTTACTACATTCCATAAACTATAATAGAAACTATCTGCAGCAGAATATTGATAACCTAGCAACTCTTTGGGGCGTAAATCAACTAAATAATCTCTATTCCATAATTCGGTTACTAATCTCTGCGCATCTCTCACGGCACTTGCTAAAATTCTGCCCTTTGCTGCAATCACTGACAAAGCATATCTTCCAGACACTTCATAGGTCATCACTGTACCATACCAATAAGCCTGACCTTCTTCATTTATATAATATTTTAGTAATCCTAGTGATTTACCTACTGTCAGTTCATTAATTTTTCTGGTTAGCTCTAAAGAACAATGACTAGTATTATTTTGCAATTCAACGCTTACAGCAGTGGTATTCGCAAGAGGATTTAAATAATTGCTTAAGCTAGCAAGTACTCTTTCAAAATCTGTTGTTTCAATTTCATCTGGACTTACTACTAAATCTCTTCTTGCTAAAAGCTCACTGATTGTTGGCATCATTAACTCCTCTAAATAAAATTAATAACATTAACCAGGTATTAACTAGAAAAATTAATTGATATAGTCAACTGCTTTCGATAGTTTTCCTATAAAAAAAATTATAGGAATACTATTTATAATCTAGATTAGTAAACAATGAAATTGTAGCAGATTATCAAGTGAATGTCTGCTCTTTATGTTTATATAATTAAACTACGACCGCCATCTACTGCAAGCACTTGGCCAGTAATATAAGATTGTTGTAGTAAGAACCAAACTGCTTCAGCAATATATTGCGGCTCACCAAATCGTTTTAATGCAATTCTATTTAAAAGATACTGTTCTATTTTTTTGTCCATGGGCGCATCATCCGGCCATAAAATCATACCTGGCGCTATAGCATTGACTCTAATTTCTGGTGCAAGATCTTTTGCCATAGCTTTAGTCATTGCTACTAACGCTGCTTTGGCCATAGAATAAATGGGATAATCCTTTAGGGGTCTATCAGCATGAATATCTGCAATATTAACTATTGATCCTTGGGATACTTTTAAAGTTGGAATAAGTTTTTGTGCTAAGAAAAAGGGCGCTTTGACGTTACTAGCAAATAAATCTTCCCATTGCGCTTCCGTCGCTGTCCCTAGTTTTGTGGGATAAAAGCTAGAAGCATTATTGACTAATGCATCAATCTGTCCCCAAAGCGCTTGTGCTTGTTCAGCTAAAACCTCTACTACTTCTTTATTATTTAATTCTGCTTTTAAACAGGCTGCAGAATTTTTACGGATAGTGTTTAGTTCATTCACTAGGGTTTTTGCTGAAGATTCAGAAGCGCGATAATGAATAATAACCCTCATTCCCTGGCTATGTAAATTTTTTGCTATACAAGCTCCTACTCGTTTAGCCGCTCCGGTAATCAATACAACTTTATCTTTCATTGGCTTTGTCTCTTCTTTATACTGTCCCTAATAATTTAACTAGTTTAATTGATGTCATTAAAATGATAAATCAAAAATCTGAAAATTTACCAGAACCTGACCCAGAGGCTAGCGCTCACAGTAAAAAACTTTGTAATTATATTAACCAAAAGATTGCATCTGCTAAGAGCGCTATTCCTTTTGCTGAATTTATGGAATTGGCACTCTATACACCAGGCTTAGGTTATTATAGTGCAGGCGCTCATAAAATAGGACGCGCGGGTGATTTTATTACTGCACCAGAACTCTCACCTTTGTTTTCTTATTGCCTTGCAAATCAATGCGCTCAAATATTACCAAACCTTATTAATGGTAATATATTAGAGTTAGGCGCTGGATCAGGTAAAATGGCAGGAGATATACTCTCTCATTTAGAAAAAATAAATTGTTTACCTAACCACTATTATATATTAGAAATTAGTGCTGATTTGAAAGCAAGACAACAAGCTTTCATTAAACAAGCTTATCCACATTTTTTATCTAAAATAATATGGTTAGACACTTTACCTAATAACTTTATAGGTATCATACTAGCCAATGAAGTGCTAGATGCTATGCCAGTTACTATATTTAATTGGCAAGAAAATACTCTTGCTGAATACTATGTGGGTATTGATCAAAATAATCATTATACTTGGTTACTAAAGCCAGCCTCGAACGCATTACAAGATGCTTTTAAAGAAATAACTAATGAAATTAATATCAACTCCTGGTTTTTACCTTATAACTCAGAAATAAATTTATTATTACCTGGCTGGCTAAGTAGTTTGAATCATTGCTTAGAGCAGGGAATATTATTATTAATAGACTATGGTTTTCCGCTGCATGAATATTATCATCCTCAACGTAATCAAGGTACTTTGATGTGTCATTATCAACATCGTGCTCACTCTAATCCCTTAATTTTGGTGGGCTTACAAGATATAACATCCCATGTTAATTTTACTGCAGTTACTCAATTTGCTATCCAGGCTGGCCTTGGGCTTGAAGGTTATGTGAGTCAAGCTAATTTTTTATTTAACACAGGCTTACTTGAATTAATTAAAACTTATCAGGAACCAGATTCTCTTAATTTTAACTCAGCTATCAAAATCTTGACTTTACCTAGTGAAATGGGAGAGTTATTTAAAGTCATAGGATTTAGCAAAAATTATAAAGCCTTGTTAATTGGATTTAGCAATCAAGATCTTAGTCATAGATTATAACAATAAAATTAAAAATCTTTATCGGCTAATAATTTTTTGACTTCTTTGGGTTCTACTCCTGATAAAGCAGCAACCTGATTAACATCACGAAATTTATTATAAAGATTTTTAATGATAACAAGCTTTCCTCGCTCTATACCCTGTTCTCTTCCTTGCTAGCATTCCAGCTTATTCAAAAAATTATTTATAATCAACCAGTTAAACATTAAAATTTAATTAGCCCTTGGGGTTAATTAAATTTATAGTATTAACAGTAAGACAATTTGGTTTCACGGAAGTTACTTTTAAAAATAGAAAACTTCAAACAATATTTAGCTCTGAAAGAGAGTTAATAAAAACATATGGGAAAAAGCTGCTCTAAGAAAATTGGAGTGCGACTTGATGATTTAGCAGCAGCGAGCAATTTAGAAATGTTTAAAAATTTGCCTGGCCGGTGTGCCATGAGCTTATAGGAAATAAAAAAGGCTTTTTATCACTAGATCTTAAACATCCCTATAGACTTATATTTGAACCTTGTAATGACGATATTAAGAAAAAAGCTGATGGGGTTTTAGACTGGAGTTCAGTTAAGGCCGTAAGAATTGTTGGTGTGGAGGATACTCATGGTTAAAAGACTTTTATATATTCCTGAAAAAGTTTCTGCTCCGGGCGAGACATTATTAGATCTTCTTGATGAGCGCTCAATGACTCAAGCAGAACTTACTGAACGCATGGGTCAACCATTAAAAACTATTAATGAAATTATAAAAGGCAAAGCAGCTATTATTTCAGAAACTGCTATTCAATTAGAGCGCGTCTTAGGAGTTCCTGCAGAATTTTGGAATCAAAGAGAAGCCAATTATCGTGCATATCTAGCCAGACAAAAAGAGGCGGAAAATTTAATTACTCAAAAAGAATGGTTAAACCTTGATTAATCACTCTAGTTTACCCTACAAAAATGCTGATAAATGGCTATAGACACTGATAATTATAAAATTTTGGAGTATTAAAGAGAGTTATCAATCAAGGCGATCATTCTAACTGGTGACTCAGTCGCATTAACTATATTAAGGGGTAAAGTTATTATTAAAGCGCCAACCTCTGGTAATAGCTCTACATTGATAACATTTTCAATAATATATTTTCCATTTTCTAACATAAGCTGATGTACAGGAAAATCTTCATGACTACCATCTGGAGATAACGTGTCGATAGCAATACCTTTTATTCCTTTCGCTAGTAAATAACGAATACTTTCGACTGCAAAGCCAGGAAAATGCATGTTTCCTTTTTCATCTTCATTACGATATTTATCTATTTGATACCAATATTGACTCCATCCTGTATAGGCAATCAACAAACTATTTTTAAAGTTTGGATTATATTTAGTTTCAAACTCTTTGATATCTGCTAAAGAAATAAAATAATCAGGATTTTGTATTTTATGAGTTACATTAATTACATAACAAGGAGCGATTAAATCTTCTAAGTTAAGAGAAGCGATATCACGCCCGCCAGGAATACAGTGCGCCGGAGCATCAAGATGCGTTCCCAGTCCTGCTCGCAAATGAAAATCTTGTGCTCTAAATTTAACCAAGCCCTGACAATCTAAATAATCTTGTGCTTGCAGTAATTTAAAAGCACAACCTCTATCCCAATGTGGAATAGAGCTATCAATTTTATGCGTTAAATCGATCAATCGATAATTTTTAAGTATATGCCCTGCCATAATTTTTTATTACTTTGTAATTTACTACACTATTTACTACTTACTAAATAAAGATTACTACTTCCTTTTCAGTAATGGCTGCTTGTAAACGGACATCCCAAACTCTTGCTTCTATCCATTCAACCTGCTGAAAAGCGTAAGCCAAACCGCAATAAAACGGCTTTTTGGCTTTGTTGGCTAAGGCTTTATCATAATAGCCTTTGCCCATTCCCAATCGATTACCTTGTTTATCAAATGCAACTAATGGTGCTAAAACTAAATCTAATTGATTTATCTTTATAATATCTTGGCCTTTGTCTGTAGGCTCTAAAATGCCAAATTGATTTTTTTGTAGAGTATCTTCTGGTTGATACGCTACAAAACCCATTTTATTATTTGGAAATATTTTTGGCAAATAACAGCTTTTATTTTTAAAAAATATATCATTTAAAATTAACTCGGTATTTAGCTCATTATGACAAGAAAAATAACAAGCGATTTTATGACTGTTTTGATAGAAGTCTGTTTTAAAAAGATGATGCGATACTTGTTCAGAACAACGACGCCACACTTCTTTAGTAAGTTGCTGTCGACGTTTTTTCATTTCATCGCGCAAGGTTACTAAATTCATAATATCAATTTCCTAATGGAAACGTCTGGTGAATAACCGTCTTTAAACCCTGTATTTCCAGGTGGGGATTATTTACTCAGTATCAGGCTCGCTGAAAATCAGCATGCACAACAACCAGCAGGGAACACCCCTAATGACGTAGTATCGGGTTAAATACTTATGTTATCCACCAGAACGCAATTACATTATAACTCTAATTGCTCTATGTGTGTCAAGGAATCATCAATTCTCTTTTGAATACCTTTTACTTTACTAGATACTACATGAACATTATTATTTAAATTCTTTTCTAATTCATTTACTAGGCGAGTTAAATTCAAAGCAGTAATCACTGCTATGCGATCTAAGCCGACTACACCAGCTTGGCGCATTTTCCGCATCTCTTTATCTAAACGATCTGCTGCATCATTAAGCTCTTTTATTTTATCAACTGTACATTTAACTTGAAAAACTTTATCTAACAAAGAAATATTTAATAATTTAACATTTTCTTTAGCACCATTTTTTTGTGAAGCATTACTCATGATTGTCTCTCTAATACTTTAAGCCGATCAATAATTTTTTCTACGCTATTGATAGCTAAATTTCGTTTATTTTGCAATTGATTACAAGTTTGTTGCAATATTTTAATCTGCTGTTGCAATTCATTATAGGCTTTTTGTAATTTTTGATGCTTAGCTACCAGCTGTTGAATCTTCTCTTCAACTTCCTTTATTTCAACCATAATTATAACCTCATTAGAATCTTACCAATATAATGCGGCTATTGGTTTAGGTCAAATAGATTTCATATGGCTATTTTGCAAAATTTAGCCAATTATGTTGGCTAAAAACGATTAGTTAGCCTTCAACACTTGCTGTAATTGATTGATAGCCTTTTCTAAACACTCAGAATTTAATGCAAAACAAAAACGTAGCTTTTTTGCACCTTGTTCTGCTGTTAAATAAAAGGCACTTCCTGGCACTGCTGCCACTTTTGCTCTTTCTAACAAATAGCTGGATAAATCTTCTCCAGAATCAAACGATAAGTTTGATCCATCAACTAGCATATAATAGGCTCCCTGGGGCTCCGTACAAGTAAATCCTAGATACCGTAATCCTTGCACCATTAAATCACGCTTTTGTAAAAAACTGCGTTGTAAAGCCTCATAGTAACTTGCCGGCATTTGTAAAGCTTGTATACCAGCATATTGCAAAGGAGTAACCGGACAAACATAGAAAAAATCATGCACTAAAGCTATTTTTTCTATCAACTTAGCAGGACCAAATACATAGCCTAAACGCCAACCAGTCATGTTATAAGTTTTTGAAAAACCAGAGATAGTTAAAGTTCTCGCTTTAAAATTATTTAAGCTTGCAATGGAAATATGTTCATGGCCTGGATAAATAAAATGTTCATACATCTCATCAGTAATAATATAAAAATCATGTTCTTCAGCTAACTTACCAATTTCCAGTAACTCTTGTTTAGTAAATACTTTTCCAGTTGGATTATTAGGTGTACAAAGAATAATCGCTTTAGTGTTTTTGCTAATAACCTTTTTTAAATCATTAAGATCAAAAGATAGGTCATCGATATGAATAGACACTGTTTTAATATTTATAGAAAATAGTTTTGCCACATGTAGGTGATAACCATAAAAAGGTTCAAATAAAATAATCTCATCACCGGGACTAAATAATGTTTTTAAAGCAGCAACATAGGCCCCGGTTGCACCATGTGTAATAGCTATCTCAGTTTCTGGATTAACGAGAACCTTATTAAAATTTTTAATCTTCTCTGCCAACACCTCTCGTAAAGAAGCTACCCCTCGATAGTCACTATAAATATTTTTGTTGCCGGCAATGGCCTGATAGGCTGCAGTTTTAATTTCTTCAGCCATAGGAAGATCGCACACGCCTTGTCCTAAATTCACACCACCTAACTCATTACAGCGCATGGTAACTGAACGAATACCCGATTGTCTTAAATCCATTACTTCCTGGTTTAATTTTTTTGTCATAATTTATCTCCTATAGCTTGGCACATCGATTTAGCAATAAAGCATCTGCTAACACCAAATTGCACATAGCCGCAACAATAGGTACAGCGCGTATCGCTACACAAGGGTCATGGCGCGAACCATGAGGTAATTTAAATTCCGTTTCTTCACCTTTTAAATTAACCGTTTTCTGTGACTTCATAATGCTAGAAGTTGGTTTAAATGCTACTCGGCCAATTAAAGGTTGGCCAGTAGAAATTCCTCCCAAGGTACCGCCTGCATGATTACTCAAGGGTTGATTTTTTCCTTGTTGATGAATAAAAGTATCATTATGTTCACTACCTGACAGTTGGGTAGCAAAAAACCCCTCACCAATCTCAAAACCTTTTGTTGCCGGTAAACTTAGCATAGCTTTGGCTAAGTTTGCTTCTAATTTTTCGTAAACAGGATCACCAAGCCCTATAGGCAAATGGCTAGTTTGAAATTTAATCCCGCCTCCCAGTGAATCACCAGATTCTTTGGCTAACATAATAGCTTTCATGATAGCTTCTGATTTTTCCTCATCAGGACAATAGACTGGACTTGCTAAGGTTTTTTGTTGTAACAAATGTATATCATCAATATTTAAATCCGTATGGATTATCCCAACTGATTCTATATAAGCACAACTAAAAATATGAAAATGGGCTAATAACTTTTTAGCAACCGCTCCAGCAGCTACTCGGCAAGCAGTTTCACGAGCCGAAGAACGTCCTCCGCCTCGATAATCAAAAATGCCGTATTTTTCTAAATAAGTAAAATTAGCATGTCCTGGTCGTAATAAATCTTTAATAGGCTCATATTTACTAGAATCTGAATCTTTATTATGAATAACAATTGAAAGTGGAGCACCTGTTGTTTGGCCTTCAAACACGCCTGAATAAATTTGTGCAATATCTTGTTCTTGACGCGGTGTGGTATAATCATTTTTACCAGGTGCTCGTAAAGATAATTCTTGATTAATCTCTTGTTCACTAATAGCTAGTCCTGCAGGACATCCATCAATTACAACACCAATCCCCTTACCATGTGACTCACCCCAAGTAGTAATTTTAAAGATTTGCCCAAAACTATTACTGGCCATTATTTACTTCCTCTTCTTTAATTGGCATAGCAATGCCCTGCATACTTCTACAAAATCCCGGGAAACTTTTGCTTACACAGGCTATATCATTAATGATAGTTTCTCCTTCTGCCATTAATCCTGCAACAGCCAGCGACATAACCATACGATGATCATGATAACTTTTTACTAGAGTACCTTTAAGTTTTGAAGACCGAATTTTTAATCCATCTTCTGTTTCTTGAATATCAGCCCCCATTTTTTTAAGCTCAGTACAAATAGCCAATAAACGATTACATTCTTTTTGCCTGGCAATTGCAGCACCAGTTATAATGGTTTCACCTTGTGCATAACAACCAATGACAGCTAAAATAGTTACAGCGTCAACAAAATTATTGATATTAACGACTCGGCCTTTTAATTGCCGACAAGCTTTAACCGTTAATTTTAAGTTGGTTTTATCGTAAATAAATTCAGCTCCCATCTGTTCAAGCACAGAAATTAATTCTTTGTCTCCTTGCACATCATTCATGTCAACTGGATTTATTGTTATTTCTGAACCTGTAATTAAGGCTGCCGCGATTGGAAAAGCTAAAGAACTAAAATCGCCTGGCACCGTATAATTAAATCCTTGATAGCTACTATGCCCCTTAATTTTATAATAAGCAAAATCTTGATGTTCAACTTCAATTCCTAATCGTTTAAACCAATCTAAAGTAAGAGCAACCCATGACTTTTCTCCTGGCTGCTTTACTTTGATAATAGATTCACCAGGCAAAAATGCGCAGGCCATTAATAATCCTGAAACGGGTTGGGAATCACTTCCTTCTATTTCTAGATTTCCAGCTCGCATAGGTCCACGAATAATGATAGGTGCCAAATTATCCCCTCGGCTACTTTCAGCCAGCGCGTTTAGTTGCTGAAGCCCTGATAGTAAAGGCTCAACAGGTCGATTGTGTCTTACCGAACTATCACCCGTAATAACAGTATAATTAGAAATTAATCCCGCAATCGCACCAATAAATCTTAATACCTGACCAGAATTACCAGCATCAATAATATTATCAGGAACTTTAGGTTTACCAGCAACCCCTTGAATGATTAAATAATCTTGATGTCGTTCTATAATGGCCCCCAGTTGACAACAAGCTTCTATCATTGCTTTAGTATCTGGCGAGGATAAGTAATGCCTAATGATACTTTTTCCAGAAGCCAAAGAAGCAAATAAAATTGCTCGTAAGGTATGAGATTTAGAGGTAGGAACTGTTAGATTACCCTTTAATTTTCCAGACTGAATAATATATCTTTTCATTGCTTTACTCTTAATGTTTGATCGCTTTAGGATAAGAGCCCAGAATTTTAGTTTCCAAAGACAATTTACCTATTTCTTGCAATGCTTCTTTAATTTTAACATCCTGTTGATGACCATCAATTTCTAAATAAAAGAAATAACGCCAGGCCTGCTGCTTGGGTCTTGAAGTAATTAAATTAATATTGATATTCAAGCTGGCAAACACTTTTAACAATTGATACAAAGCACCAGGTGTATGCCCAGCGGTCATCAAGAGAGAAGTTTTATCTTCACCACTAGATAAAACAGCTTCATTACCAATCACTAAAAATCGAGTTACATTTTGATTATCATCCTGCACATTTTCAACAAGCTTCACTAATTGATAACGATCTGCAGCCAAGTCGCCCGCTAAAGCTGCTGATCCAACAGTTTCAGCAGCAAGTTTAGCAGCTTCCGCATTACTGCTTACGGTTATCGTTTTAATGCCAGGAAGAGCTTTAATTAACCAACTTTTACATTGTAAAGCTGCTTGAGAATGCAAATATAAAATTTTAATTTTTGCTAGTGACAAATTTGTTTGGCTAAGCAAATGAAACTTAACCGGTACAATCACCTCACCTATAATTAACGCTGCTGAAACAGACAACAAATCAACTGTTTCGCTAATCACACCAGTCGTAGAATTTTCTATAGGTACTATTCCATAATTTGCCTGATTCTTTTCAACAGCAGTAAACACTTCTGCAATACTATTAGTTGCTAAAGTTTTTTCGTTGGGACCAAAATGTTGTTGCATAGCCATTTCAGAAAATGTACCGGCTGGCCCTAAATAAGCAATCACGTGTTGTTTTTGTAATGATCGGCAACACGACATGATATTCCGAAAAACTTGTAGAATACTGGCTTTAGGTAAAATTCCTTGATAATTTTCAACCTTTTGTTTTAAAAGTTTGGTTTCGCGTTCAGGTCGATAATAAACTGCTTCCTCACCTTGTTCTTTACGCTTGATTGCTCCTATCTTTACTGCCAATTCTGCTCGAGTCTCTAGCAAGCTTAAAATTTCTTTGTCGGTCACATCAATTGCGTTTCTTAATTCTTCTAATGAGAAATTGTTAATGGTCATAATTTTTTCTCCCTACGTTGACAAACAGCTAGAGACAATTGTTTAAGTAATTGTTCTGTCTCTTGCCAATCTATACAAGCATCAGTAATGCTTTGCCCATAGACCAATTGCTCTTTATTAACTAAAGCTTGGTTGCCAGCTACTAAATTACTCTCTAACATCACTCCAGCAATGTATTGACAACCTTCTCTAAGCTGCTCATAAAGATTATTAGCAACTACCACTTGTTTAGTATAATCTTTCTCACTATTACCATGACTACAATCAATCATAATATAAGGAAATAATTTTGCTTGAATTAAATCCTTAGCTACCTGATTCACATATTGAGCTTCATAATTGGGGCCGTGATTAGATCCTCGTAAAATAACATGGGTAGAATCATTACCTATCGTTTCTGCAATAATCGGAACGCCTAATTTACTGATACTTAAAAAATGATGGCGATGACTTGCTGATTGAATTGCATCAATCGCTATTTTAATGTTACCATCTGTACCATTTTTAAACCCAATTGGCATAGATAATCCAGAAGCCAACTCTCTATGAACTTGGCTCTCGGTAGTTCGAGCTCCAATTGCCCCCCAACTAATCACATCACTAATATATTGCGGAACAATACTATCTAAAAATTCGGTTGCTGCCGGAACACTTAATTCAGTAAGCTCAACTAACAATTGTCTCGCTATAGAAAGGCCTGTATTAATATCAAAACTATTATCTAAATGGGGATCATTAATCAAACCTTTCCAACCAATTGTGGTGCGTGGTTTTTCAAAATAAACCCGCATAACAATTAATAATTCCCGCTTATATTGCTCAATAAGATTTTTAAGGCGCTTACCATATTCAAGTGCTGCATGCTTATCATGAATAGAACAAGGGCCCACTATTACTAATAATCTATCATCCTGACCATGAATTATCTGGGTTGCTTCTTGACGAACTTTTTGAATTAACTTGCTTGCCTCATAAGACAACGGGAAATTATGGATTAGCATGGCCGGTGAAATAATGGGCTTCAAACTCGCAATTCGAGTATCATCAGTTTTTAACATGGTTTTCTACCTTTTTATGAGATTTAAACAGAGATTAATTGTAAATGCTATGATGTTTTTACCCTTAGCGGGCAAAATAAAAGGCGGAAAAATAATAGGCACTGACCCTGGCGGTAGCAATTGGACTTAGAATCTGTTTTAATATTTTATTCATACCCCTAGTCTAAAATACCTTGTCATTCCAGTCAAGGGCAATGAAGGTTTTTTAAGCATATTTATGAAAACATTTTTAGCTATCCCCATTAATCATTTTGAACTTAATATTATTCTTAATAAATTATCAAAGAGTTATTCTTATTATCAGTGGGTAAAACCAGAAAATTTGCATATCACTTTGCACTTTTTTGGAGAAATGAACAAAACCTCTGCCAAATTAGTTTCTCTGTTAATGAATACCATTATAACTGACTATAAAGCTTTTAATTTGCGAATCTCTCACACTCTTTTTTTACCTAACCCAGTTTCCCCAACCGCGATCAGTTATAAAGTTGAGGAATCTCTGGCTTTAAAAAAACTGCTTTTTGCTGTTCAAGCAATATTGAAACAACACAGTTTTACAATGAAGGAGAGAAAATTCCTACCACATTTGACACTTGCTAGAATTAAAAAATTAGCCCCTTATTATCCATTTGAGCTACCCAAAATTGATATTACTCTTCCAGTAAATACTGTAGTCTTATTCGAAAGTATTCATGATAAGCAGGGTAGGGTCTACAAACCTATAGAAACCTTCAACTTAGCTCGTTAAATTATTTTTCAACTTCTAATAAATCAATGTTTCTTACGCCTCTAGGTAATTTGTTACCTCTTCTACCTCTTTCTCCTTGATAAGCTTGCAAATCCTTATATTTCAAAGTCAGCGCACGTTTACCAGAATAAAAAGTTAAAGATTTACCTTCTGGTACAACTGTTAAGGCTTGTAAAAATTCTTCGCCACTCGTAAATAATTTAGTAGGAATATTAATGATCTTATTACCTTTACCTTTATTTAGCACTGGTAATCCTTTGACGGGAAACATCAGCATATGGCCTTCATTACTAATAGCTATTAAACTGTCAGTTTCAAAACTTCTAATTAAGGCAGGCATAATGACACTGCTTTTTTCAGGAACTTTTAATACAGCCTTGCCATTCCTATTTTTACAAAATAGTTCTTTAAGAGAAACAATAAATCCATAGCCGGCGGTCGAGGCTAATACATACTGTTGCTCATCCTCGCCCATTAGGGTGGCTATAAAATTAGCGCCTGCAGGCGGGTTAGTTCGACCTGAAAGAGGCTCCCCTTGACCTCGAGCTGAGGGTAGGCTGTGCGCTGGCAAGCTATAAGTTCTACCTGTTGAATCGATAAAAACAGCCTGTTGATTAGTACGTCCTAACGCCACAGATAAAAAACTATCGCCCGCCTTGTAGCTTAACCCTTCGGCATCAACTTCATGGCCTTTAGCCGCACGAATCCAGCCTTGCTTTGAAAGCACAACTGTTACAGACTCAGTAGGCAGCATATCTTCTTCTTTGATTGCCTGCGCCTCTTTTCTTTCCACTAAAACTGATTTACGTTTATCTCCATACTTTGCTATATCACTTATCAATTCTTTGCGAATGAGTGTTTTTAAACGCTGAGCTGAATTAAGCGTTTTTTCTAACTCCTCTTTTTCTTGAGCTAGCTCGTCTTGTTCGCCACGAAGTTTCATTTCTTCTAATTTTACTAAATGCCTTAATTTTAAATCTAAAACTGCTTCCGCTTGTCTTTCTGTTAATTTAAACCGCTTAATCAACTTTGCCTTAGGATCATCTTCTCTACGTATAATTGCAATCACTTCATCAATGTTCAAGAAAGCGATTAATAAGCCATCTAACACATGTAGTCTATCTAATACTTTATCTAACCGATATTGTAATCGCCTACGAACTGTTTCTTTTCTAAATTCCAACCATTCATTTAAAATTTTATCTAGCCTTTTAACTTGTGGCTTACCATTTAATCCGATCATATTAAAATTTAGGCGATAACTACGTTCTAAATCCGTTGTTGCCATTAAATGACTCATCAACCCCTCAACATCAATGCGATTCGATCTTGGTTCAATCACTAAACGAGCGGGGTTTTCATGATCAGATTCATCTCTTAAATCAGAAACCATAGGTAACTTTTTAGCATGCATTTGCTGAGCGATTTGCTCCAATATCTTGGCTCCTGATACTTGATAAGGTAATGCTGTGATAACGATATTGTCCTCTTCCACATGATAAATAGCCCGCATCCGTAAACTGCCATTCCCTGTTTCATAAGTTTTGATAATTTCTGCTTTAGGAGTAATAATTTCCGCTTCTGTTGGATAATCCGGACCTAAAATATATTCACATAATTCTGCTACTTTAGCTTTAGGATTATCTAAAAGATATATACAAGCGTTAGCCACCTCTTGAATATTATGAGGAGGAATATCTGTAGACATACCTACTGCGATACCCGTTGTCCCATTTAACAAAATGTTAGGTAAACGCGCCGGCAAAATAGAAGGCTCTTCTAATGTGCCGTCGAAGTTAGCCGCCCAATCTACTGTTCCTTGTCCTAATTCAGCTAATAAGACTTCAGCATATTTTGATAATTTCGATTCAGTATAGCGCATTGCCGCAAAAGATTTTGGATCGTCCGGTGAACCCCAGTTTCCTTGACCATCAACTAAAGGATAGCGATAAGAAAAATCTTGTGCCATCAACACCATAGCTTCATAACAAGCTGTATCACCATGCGGATGAAACTTACCCAAAACATCCCCCACCGTACGAGCAGATTTTTTATATTTAGCTGTAGCACTTAGACCAAGTTCTGACATAGCATAGACAATACGCCGTTGAACCGGCTTTAGTCCGTCGCCAATGTGTGGTAAGGCGCGATCTAAAATAACATACATGGAATAATCTAAGTAAGCTTTTTCTGTAAAGCTCTTTAGTGCAATATTTTCATGATCGCCAAAGATATTTTTTTCTACCATTATTTTTCCTAATTTAAATAAGGTGATATTTTCTCATTACATCACAATTTCTGCTAAATCACCTTTTTGCTCTAACCAAGTTTTACGATCTGAAGCTCGCTTTTTAGCAAGTAACATATCTAATAATTCTTCTGTCTCTTGAGGCGAATCAACCGTTAACTGAACCAACCGTCTGGTTTCTCTAGCCATTGTGGTTTCTCGTAGCTGCATCGGGTTCATTTCTCCTAACCCTTTAAATCGTTGCACATTAATTTTGGCGGCTTTTTTCTCAGCAGCTAACCGATCTAAAATACCTTTTTTTTCCGCCTCATCAAGTGCATAATAAATTTCTTTACCAATATCAATTCTATAGAGCGGTGGCATAGCAACAAAAACATGGCCAGCTTCGACCAAGGCATAAAAATGTTTCATAAATAAAGCACAGAGTAATGTCGCGATATGGGCTCCATCTGAATCAGCATCAGCTAAAATACAAACTTTCCCATATCTTAGTCCTGATAAATCACTAGAACCAGGATCAAGTCCTATTGCCACCGCGATATCATGTACTTCTTGAGAGCTTAAAACTTCCGAAGAATTTACTTCCCAAGTATTTAAAATTTTTCCTCGCAGTGGCATAACAGCTTGAAACTCTCTATCTCTAGCTTGCTTAGCAGACCCCCCCGCAGAATCACCCTCAACCAAAAATAACTCGGCTTGCATAGGATCGGAATTAATACAATCCGCTAGTTTTCCAGGTAAAGCGGGGCCTATTGATATTTTTTTTCTAACCACCTTTTTAGCTTTATTTAAACGCTTTTGAGCGTGACTAATTATGAGTTCAGCAATTTGTTCACCTTCTTTTACATATTGGTTTAACCAAATACTAAAAGAATCTTTTACCACACCAGAAACAAAGCTGGCACATTCTCGTGAAGAAAGTCTTTCCTTAGTTTGACCTGAAAATTGTGGATCTAATAATTTTACTGATAAAACGTAGGCACAATTTTCCCAAATATCCTCTGGCGCTAACTTCACGCCGCGAGGTAATAAATTTCTAAACTCACAAAACTCTCGCAGTGCTTCTAGCAAACCTGCTCGCAAACCATTAACATGGGTTCCCCCTTGAGGAGTTGGGATTAAGTTAACATAACTTTCAGTAAATAATTCAGCACCCTCAGGCACCCAATAAACAGCCCAATCTACTACTTCCGTATTACCCTGCATTGAACCAACAAATGATTCTTTGGGCAAACACTCTATACCCGCATAGTTATCGGCTAAATAACCGCCTAAGCCATTCTGATAATGCCAAACGTCTTCTTCACTCGTACTCTCATCCAAAAAACTAGTTTCTAATCCAGGACAAAGCACTGCTTTAGCTTTTAATATATGTTTTAACCTAGGTATTGAAAATTTGACTGAATCAAAATATTTGGCATTCGGCCAAAAATGGACTTTTGTCCCTGTTGTTCGCTTACCCACTGAACCAACAACCTTCAACTCTTTAGTCTTATCGCCATTAGCAAAACCCATTTGGTAAATATTACCTTCACGCTTAATTTCGACTTCAAGTTTAGAGGAAAGGGCATTGACTACAGAAACTCCTACACCATGTAGCCCACCAGAAAACTGGTAATTTTTATTAGAAAATTTACCCCCAGCATGTAATCGAGTTAAAATTAATTCTACCCCAGAAACCTTTTCCTCTGGATGAATATCAACAGGCATACCCCTACCATCATCTTCCACTTCCAATGAACCATCCTTATAAAGCACAACCCGAATCTTCGTGGCAAAACCAATAATTGCCTCATCGACACTATTGTCTATAACTTCTTGTCCCAAATGATTGGGACGCGAGGTATCAGTATACATACCAGGACGTTTCTTAACCGGGTCTAAACCACTGAGAACCTCAATATCTTCTGCATTATATTTTGTTGACATGGCCCGCCTTCTAACAATGCCTCTTTATCCAAGTTTTTGATTATATAGATTATGCTAAACTTAGCAAAGACTCAATTTTGCATGATATAGATCTATTTTTGTTTAAATTTTCTAGTTAACTAACTTTAAAATAAGTATGATTGGCACATTTAATACACTTGGATAAATCTATGGCCGCGTTAAATTTAATACCAATCCCTATAAGCGAGGAAATCAGTCGCGAAGAGTTTCAAAAAGGGTTCGCAAAACCAAATAAACCTGTGGTTTTAAAAAATTATAGCCTGGGCTGGCCTGCTCGTAAAAAATGGACTTTTGAGTATTTCAAAAGCCAGCACGCCGATTTAATGGTTCCTGTCTATAAAGAAGCCTTTGCCAACTCTGGTACAAGCTATACTAGTACTGATAATAAAATGCTCTTTGGCGATTATCTTGATTTAATTGCCACAACGTCAACCCATTATCGAATGTTTTTATTTAATATTTTTAAGCATATTCCTAGTTTATGTAATGACTTTTTTTACCCAGATATTATTGATCGTTATTTAACAAAATACCCGTTTATGTTTTTTGGTGGAGCCACTTCCTGGGTAGATGTTCATTATGATTTAGATTTGTCGCATGTTTTTCTTACTCAATTTTATGGTAAAAAGCGAGTTATTTTATTTGGACCCGAATACTCCAATTATTTATATCGTCACCCGCTCACGGTTTCTTGTAATATAGACATCGGTAATCCAGATTTCGAATGCTATCCTCGTCTTAAAGAGGCTCAAGGTTATGAATGTACCTTAGATTCTGGTGATACTTTATTTATTCCTACTGGCTATTGGCATTATATTTATTATCTTGAAGGGGGCTTTGCCTTAAGCCTAAGAGCCCGTCCTGACAGCTTAACAAAACGACTCTTAAGTGGTGTTAAAATATTTAACTTAACAATTTTAGATCACCATATTTCGAGATTTTTAGGTGTACAACGTTGGTATAATATGAAAGAAAAAATGGCGGTTAATACGGCAAATAAGCAACCAAAACTATTATAAAATTAATTACCTCCCAAACCAAAAAGAGAAAAAATTATATTTAATAAGCCATAGAGTAGTGGAGCAAAAATTTTACTTAAAATACCTGTGACCAATAATAACAGTAAGAGTAATAATCCTACAGATTCCAGTTTATCAAAATAATAGCTTATTCTTAGTGGTAATATATTAGAAATAAATCGTCCACCATCTAAAGGGGGAATAGGAATTAAATTAATCACTAATAGCATGATATTAACAAAAACACCTGCTTGGCCCATATAGATTATAGGTGCGGCAAGAGCTGTTGCATCTTTGGTTAGATAAACACCTAATTTCATTATTAAAGCCCAAATAAGTGCCATCACTAAATTCGCTAAAGGGCCCGCAACAGCTACCATAGCCATATCTCTTCTTGGGTGACGAAAATTCCTGGCATTAATTGGTACAGGCTTAGCCCAACCAAAAATTACACCGCCCACGGCCAATAGAATTCCAGGCACTAAAATAGTACCAATAAGATCGATATGCTTTAGTGGATTAACACTTAAGCGTCCTAACATTAAAGCTGTTTTATCTCCAAATTTTAAAGCTACCCAGCCATGAGCAATTTCATGAAAAATAATTGCAAAAAGAACTGGTAAAATCCAGATACATATTTTCTGTATTAACGTCATATCCATAAATACATTGTAACTAAATTTAATTTCTTTGGCGACACTGTTTTTAAATTACAAGCCTATATTTATGTAAGTCAGCTAATATTTCTCAATTAGGAAAAAACAGTTCTACAATCAGTCCTTGAGGTTGAGCTTCTTTAAAGGTTAGTCTTCCTTGATGGGCATTGATAATGGACTCAACAATAGCAAGCCCCAAACCAGATCCTCCTGTGGTAGAAGATCGATGATCGTCAACACGATAAAATTTTTCTGTAAGTTGCGACATGGCAGTAATTGGTACTCCTAGGCCATTATCTTCAATTGTAATTAAAGTTCCCTCCTGTTCACGCTGAATAAAAATTTTGATGAGACTTTCTGCATCACAATATTTTACAGCATTAGTCAACACATTAGTCAAAGCGTTTCTAAATAAAGTCTTGTCAACATAAATATTCCCACTACCTTCGATATTAATTTTAATGTTTTTCTTTTCAGCCAAGGCTTGATGAAAATCAACCACCAGCTCAATTTCTGCCCGACAATTTAATAACTCTTTGCTAATTCTTCCTTGTTTGGCATCGAATCTTGCCAAAAATAATAATCGCTCAATAATACTTGCAATCCGGGTATATTCTTCCATAGAAGAGGTTAATATTTCTTTTGCTTCTTCTACTGATAATGATTTATTAAGCGAAACCTCTGTTGACATCATTAAATTATTAATAGGTGTCCTTAATTCATGAGCAAGATTTGCTGAAAAAGACTTAAGTTGCTCAATATTTTTTTGGATTCTTTCTAGTAGTCGATTGAATGCATTAACAATAGGTCGTAATTCAATGGAAAGATTCTCTTCTGATAGTCTTTGATTTAATTGGTTAATATCAATATTAATAATTTCTTCTTTTACTCTTTGTAAAGGCCTTAGTCCATATTTAATAAAAAATACAATGATAAAAAAAGTAAGCATGAATTCAAGCACGGTAATAATTGTAAGATTAGTAGCCAATCGTTTTAACATATGCTGTTCATGAGTCATGTTATAAACAATTTGCATTAAATACTGAGAATTCTTTTTATCATAAGCATTTAGCTGTAAATTCATTAAAGCAAAATATTTTTTATTAAGATTTACCGATTGAAGTAGATTTAGCTTTTTAATTAATTCTCTGGGGGGCTTGCGAGGAAAGTACTGTTGAAAATCTTGTGATTCCTTAAGAATTTTTCCCTGTTGCGAATAAATTCTAACCATGAATTTATTGTTATCGCTTTGTGGCTCCCAAATTACCTCTTGATCTAAAGCAGTTAAATCACCTGCATGACGCTTTAATAAACTATTTAAGACTTTTACTTCGTTAATAATAAATTTATTGGCATCAGCATAAAAATCATTTTTTAATATATAGTAAAAAACTGTACTTACTATTAGCTGAATAATCAGCACACTCGCACCAACTAATAAGCACAACCGAAAAATTAATGATGTTCTTATTAATTTAGCTAACAAAACTACCTCTCTTCAAAAATATACCCTATGCCTCGCACGGTATGGATCAAACGCTTTTTATTATCCCCTATTTTATCTCGTAATCTTTTAACTGCCACATCAACCAAATTAGTATCACTATCAAAATTCATATCCCAGACCTTTTCAGCAATAACTGTACGTGACAAAACTTGTCCCTGACGTTTTATAAATAACACCAATAGCGCATATTCTTTAGGAGTCAAATCTATTCTTATTCCTTCTTTTGTTACCTTATGCTGCATAAAATCAATTTGCAAATCTGCAACATTAACAACTTCAATTTGTTGTTGTTTTCCTCGGCGTATTAAGGCTTGAACTCTGGCTAATAGTTCCGAAAATGCAAAAGGTTTAACTAAGTAATCATCGGCACCGATGTTTAAACCACGGACTTTATCATCTATTTCATCTCTGGCAGTTAATAATAAGATTGGAGTATGTTTATCTTTCTTTCTTATTTTTGCTAAAACTGCCCATCCATCTAATTTAGGTAACATGATGTCCAAAATAATCGCATCGTAATCATGCTCATCGGCGAAATAGACTGCATCAACACCATTATCAGCATGATCCACAATAAAACCATTTTGGTTAAAACCTAGTTTTATATAGTCTGCTGATTTTTTTTCATCCTCAACCAATAATAATTTCATAATTTTAATTAAGCTTGATATAAGGCTTCACAGATTTCATCTTGCAAAGTCCTAGCCTGTCTTATTTTACCTACAAAATTATTCATAATAATTGAAAAAATTAATTTATGTCCTGACTGCGTTATTAAATATCCCGACAAGGCTGATCCACCTGAAACCGAACCAGTCTTGGCTCTAACTTTGCCACGCATTTCTGCCGATGTCATCCGATAGCTTAATGTTCCATCAATACCTGAAATTGGTAAGGCATTGATGATGGTTTGTCGTAGTTGATCGTTATGATAAATTGCATACAGTAATTGTGCAATTTGTTTAGGCATAACCAAATCATATCGAGACTGTCCTGAACCATCAAAAATAACAGTTTGCTGAAAGTTAATATCTGCTAAGTTTCCATCAATGGCTTTCATAGCATTAACGCCTGCCTGAAAACTTCCAACCCCATTGTGATAATAGCCTAGTGTTTTTAAAAGACTTTCAGCATAAATATTATCAGAATCCTTAAGCATTTTAACTAACAACCTAGAAAGTTTTTGGGAACGATGATCGGCGATAATTTTTAAATTAGCAGGCTGCACACCTATCGTAAATTGCCCATTGACTTTAATGCCAGCTTCAGCAAAATAATTTTGTAAAACTTTACTAGCATAGAGCGAAGGATTTTGAATTGAAATACTTTGCCACCCTTTATCACCAGCCGGCCAACAACCCCCTAATTGCACTACATTGTTTTCATTGACTCTAATAACCAAAGAACAAGCGTGCATTGCCTGATCGTAGGTAACGGTATTAATATTATATTGTAGCCCCATATAACGCATATTAGGTCCTGGCATAATAGTAACCGGCCGGCCTAAGGTACGACTAGGTAAAAATTCTAACGTGACTTGATTTTGATTTAATATTATTGCTGAAATTGGCGCTGAAAAAGCCCAGTAAAGACTATCAGCTGTCCAGCCTGGTGCAAAATAAGGCTGCTGATATCGACTATCATCCAAGACCACGTTACCATTAATCTGTCTAATACCATAAGATTTAACTTGTCTTACTAGGGTTGCTAAATCTGAATTGGTTAAACTGGGATCTCCAGTAAACTTAAAATAGAGTGAACCATATAAAATACCAGATTGAAGTTGACTAGAATTTATACTGGCTGAAGTATCAAATTGATAATCGCCAGTTAAATAATCGAGTGCTGCTGCAGCACTAAAAAGTTTCATGGTACTTGCCGGCATGAAAGCTTTATAAGCATTATATTCATATAAAGTTTTACCTGAATCAGCATCCATCACCATAATACCAATTTCTGCTGTAGGTAAACTTTGAGACACCAATTCATTAATTTGATTTTGCCAAGCAAGCTGAGCATGACCTTGTGAACAAATAAAAAGCATTCCTGTTGTAAAAATTATACTTTTTAACGCTTTTCTTGAAAAAATATTATTCATCCTAACTCACACTATAACTATTTGCTAAAGAACCAAGCATATCGAGGAATAATTCATTTGTAAAAAACAAATTCTATAAAAATAAGTGTATATTATGGCCAAGTATTATATGATGCTTTGTTTCCTTTATCCTATTGTTTAGAATTTTATGAATATTATACAATTATAATAGACTCATCAGGGAAGTGTTGGCCATTAAAAACAAATCGTTATCAAATGCAAAAATTATTTCTCGTTCTGAACATCATATTTCTAGAAAAAATATTGATCCGCGTGCTATTAAAGTTTTATATCGCTTAAAATCTTGTGGTTACGATGCCTATTTAGTAGGTGGTTGTGTGAGAGATTTGTTATTGGGCCATAGCCCTAAAGATTTTGATATTGTAACCAATGCTAAACCTGAAGAAATAAAAAAAATATTCCGTAATTGTCGTTTAATTGGCAGGCGATTTCGCTTAGCCCATATTATTTTTGGTAAGAATGAATTTATTGAGGTAGCTACCTTTCGTTCTCATTATGCTGATGATAATAATCAAGATAATTTAACACAACATGGACTGGTTATTCGTGATAATGTTTATGGCACTATTGAAGAAGACGCTTGGCGTAGAGACTTCACTATCAATGCGCTTTATTACAATATTGCTGATTTTTCTATCGTAGATTTTATGGAAGGCGTTAAAGATTTGCATAATAAACAACTAAGAATAATTGGTCAGGCTAAAAAGCGCTATCAAGAAGATCCTGTTAGAATGATACGAGCAATCAGGATCGCTTCCAAACTCAATATGGAAATTACGCCTGATACAGCAGCTCCTATAAAAAAAATGGTTGAGTTACTTTATCAAATTTCTTCTTCTCGGTTATTTGATGAAGTTATTAAACTATTTCATACGGGTCATGCCAGTCAGGCTTTTCCTGCATTAAGAAAATATGATTTATTTGCCATACTGTTTCCTGATACAGAGGCCTACTTAACAAGTGAAGAGGGTGGTCATTTTATCAACATGCTAGAAAAAGCTTTCGTAGAAACAGATTTAAGAGTTAATCTTGATAAATCTGTTTCGCCAGCTTTTTTATTCGCTTTATTGTTGTGGCCGGCTATCGAACGAGAAATCAATCACCTACAAAAAACCAAAAACATTCCTCCGATGACAGCTTTAGCACAAGCAGTTCGCACCGTATTACACAACCAAAATAAAATTACCGCTATTCCAAGACGGTTATCTGCTTCTATTCATGAAATTTGGTATTTACAATATCGTTTAATTAAAAAACAAGAAAAAACTATTTATAGATGTCTTAATAATTCACGTTTTCGTGCTGGTTTTGACCTCTTGGCTTTGCGAGCGCTGGTTACTCCTGACTTACAAGATTCTGTTGATTGGTGGGCACTTTTTCAAACTTCAAACTCTAAACAGCGAGAACAGCTAATTGAAGAACAAAATCAAAAAAAATCAAAATAAGCCAAAGAAACTTATTAAAATTAATATATAATAAGTGATGTTTATTAAATACTTATCTAGCAACACTAAGGATTTTAAGCCTCTTGGATAAGAATGGAGTAATATCTTGAAAGAACTAGCACTGGCTAATATCAAACAGAAAAAAATCATAGTCTTGACAACTTGCATAGGAAGTCTTTTAGAAATGTATGATTTTGTAATCTATGGTTTTTTCGCTACCATCATTGCCAAACAATTTTTTCCGCCTAACAACATGTTTATTTCTCTCTTGGCTACTTTTGGAATCTTTGCTATTGGCTATTTTGCAAGGCCCCTGGGAGGCCTTATTTTTGGCCATTTAAGTGATAGACTAGGTAGAAAGTCAAGCTTAGTTTATTCTGTAGCAAGTATGGGAATTCCTATTTTTATTATTGGCCTATTACCGACCTATCAAACTATTGGTGATGCAGCACCAATCTTATTATTAATTTGTCGAATTATTCAAGGTTTGTCTGTTGGCGGAGAATTTCCTGGGGCCATTACTTTTTTAACTGAACACGCACCCCAGCAATCTCGGGGCTATACTGCCAGCTGGGTCTTTTTTGGTATTAATCTTGGTGTGGTAGTGGCCTCATTTTTAGGGGCAATCATTACTGCATTACTTCCAAATAGTCAACTTGAAATTTGGGGCTGGCGAATTCCTTTTATTCTTGGGGGTATCATTGCTCTATTAGGTTACTATATCAGAAAAAATATTGCTGAATCTCCACTCTATGTACAAATGAAAAAAAAGCACTTGATTATGAAAAATCCTGTCGCTGAAACCTTCAAAACAAGTAAGTTAAATCTAATAAAAGGCTTTGGCTTAATAAGCGTGATGGCTGCAGCTATTGGCACTATTTTTTTATTCATGCCCACCTATCTAACTTATTATTTAAAGATAAATTTCACAACTGCTTTGTGGATTAATGCTTTCAATGTTTTAATCTTTACGCTTCTTATTCCTTTCATGGCAATACTTTCTGATAAAGTAGGTAGAAAACCTGTCTTGGTTATCGGTACGTTATTGTTTATTTTTAACTCTTATCCTTTGTTTTTATTATTACCAAGTAACAACCATTATTTAGTGATGTGGGCTTTAGCTTGCTTAGGTGCTTTAGCTTCTTTTATTGTAGGGCCTATCGCTTCTACCTTAGCAGAATTATTTGCAACCAATATCCGTACCACTGGAATTGCTATTGCTTACAATTTAAGTTTTGGTTTATTTGGCGGCTTAGCGCCATTATTAATAACCGCCTTAATTAAGCGTACTCATAATATGCAATCTCCTGCTATCTATTTAAGTTTAACTGCTTTTATCAGTTTATTATTTATGTTGTCTTTGCAAGAAACTAAAGGAAAGTCACTCGACTGAGTGGGGGAAAATTTTCTTTAATCAATCGTAAAACTGGCCTAGTATCGGGATATTTTCCTGTCCATAATTGAAATGCGTAAGCTGCCTGTTCAATTAACATACCAATACCATTACTGACAACTTGTGCACCTTGCTTTTTAGCCCAGTCTAAAAAAGGAGTCGCCAGAGATTGATATTTTAAATCATAAACCATGCTCACAGCAGATAAATCAAAAATATCTGTTAATTGTTCAAAAAAGTTCATCGCGCTAGTACCCTCTATAATAAGATCAAACTGTTTCTTATTAATCTCTTGTAGCGAACATACCTGAAGAGAGCCTTGTTCTTTAAATTCAACCGCCAACTCTATAGCTTTATTTAAAGTACGGTTACTAAGGGTAATTGATTTAGGACTCGCTTGTAATAAAGGATACAATAACCCTCGAACCGCACCACCTGCTCCTAAAATTAAAATATTTTTATTTTCTAAAGTATAAGATAAATTTTGTTGTAAATCTTTTACTAATCCTATTCCATCGGTATTATCGCCAAAAATAGCGCCATTTTTTTTAAATAAAAAAGTATTGACGGCCTTAGCTATTCTAGCTCTTTCGCTAACTTCATCAGCTAATAAAAATGCTTCTTCTTTAAAAGGAACTGTAATATTTAAACCAATCGCTTGCTGATTTTTGAACTCGTTAATGGTTTTTTTAAAATCAGCCTTATTGATTTCAAGCGTTGAGTATTCAATTTCTAAAGCAAATTGTTTTGCAAATTGCTGATGAATCCAGGGAGATTTGCTCTGCTTGATAGGATTACCGATCACACACATTTTATACATATTTAACTCTTTATTAAATTTAATAGCCAGCTTCAAACGCTAGCGCTAATTCATCTAAAGATTGGCCCGTCAGTCGAAAAACAGTCCATTCATCCATCGCCTGGGCGCCCATTTTTTTATAAAACTTGATCGCTGGCTCATTCCAATCAAGTACCCACCATTCAAATCGACCACAATCTCTTTGTTTAGCTAACTTTGCTAAAAAACTTAACATTTTATAACCGATACCCTGGCTTCTTGCCTCTGGCCTTACATAAAGATCCTCTAAATATAATCCTGGTCGCCCTAAAAAAGTAGAAAAATTATGAAAAAATAAAGCAAAACTCACTGGCTTTTGATGTAGATAACCAATGATAACTTCAGCATTTGCCTTAGGGCCAAAGAGAGTCTTTTCTAACAGTTCTGAGGTTGCCACCACTTGCGATAATAGCTTTTCATAATCTGCCAGTTCTTTAATAAAAGACAGAATTAAAGGCGTATCTTCAACGGTTGCAAATTTGATTTCAAAATTTTTAATCATTACGACTCTTAGTTTTTTAAATAATTGTCTAGAGTTAGTATAACAATAAGGTTTTTAATTATTAAAGTCTTAATTACTTACTCTTAACCTTGCAATAAGAGAAATAAATCATGATAATACTAAAATCATTGAATTTTATATGGTTTTAAAATAATGATCTATATTATTCTGATCACATTTTTTACCGCAATACTGAGTCCTTTTATTTGTCACTTAAAACTAAGCTATTTAGGCTGGTTGCTAGCAATTATTCCGGCGACATTTTTTTTATTATTTCTCGCACAAATTCCCAGCATGATGCGTGGCGATATCATCATTTCAAGTATTCCCTGGATCCCAAAGCTTGCTATCAACCTTGAATTCTATTTGGATGGATTAAGTCTATTATTTGTCTTATTAATAACAGGAATAGGTACTTTAATTGTTATTTATAGTTTTCCTTATTTAAAAAACCACCCACAGTTAGGTCGCTATTATTGCTACCTATTTTTTTTCATGGGTGCCATGCTAGGAACAGTCTTAGCCAGCAATTTAATTGTCTTATTTGTTTTCTGGGAACTAACCAGCTTATCCTCTTATCTGCTTATTAGTTTTAATCACTCAAATCAAGCAGCAAGGCGTGCTGCACTGCAAGGTTTATTGATTACTGCAGGAGGAGGGCTGGCTTTATTAGTAGGCTTTTTAATAATTGGCGCTATTACTTCTCAATTTTCTTTTATTTCCTTGTTAACAAACTCTACGGCTCTCCTTAAGAGTCCATTTTATATTGTTATTGTATTATTAATTTTACTGGGTGCTTTTACTAAGTCAGCACAATATCCTTTTCATTTTTGGTTACCCAATGCTATGCAAGCACCTACTCCCATCAGCGCCTACTTGCATTCAGCCACCATGGTAAAATTAGGCATTTATTTGGTAGCAAGATTAACGCCGGTTTTAGGCCACACGCCACTTTGGATAGGTGTTCTCACCCTAATCAGTAGTTTAACCATGTTAAGCAGTGCAATTTTAGCACTGCGTGCAACTGATTTAAAATTAATATTAGCCTACTCAACTATTATGGCTTTAGGGTCGCTTTTCTTCCTACTTGCCTCAGGAAGTCCCGCCACTATTGAGGCAGCTATGATATTTTTACTAGCACATGCCATTTACAAAGCTGCTTTATTTTTAAATGTGGGTTGTATTGAACATAAAACGGGCACGCGAGAATTACCTGCTTTGCAAGGTTTAATCTTTTTAATGCCGATTTCTTTTTTATCTGTTTTACTAAGCGCCATTTCCATGGCAGGCCTTCCTCCTGTTATTGGTTTTATTAGTAAAGAGATTATTTATAATGCTAAGTTAGCTGAACCCAATTTTAGTACTTTATTAACAGCAATTGCCTTCGTTACCAATATTATTTTTGTAGTAATTTCTTTATTAATAACTTTCAAACCCTTTTTAGGTAAATCTAGTCACTGGGATCATTCTACCATAAAACCCCATGAAGTCGGGTTAATGTTATGGGGACCATCCTTATTATTAGGGCTGGTAGGTTTATTATTGGGTTTATATCCTTGGTTAATTGATGGGGAACTTATTGCCCCCGCAGTAGGTAGTATATTACAACAACCTGCCACCATTGAATTTGCTTTATGGCACGGTCTATCACCAGCCTTATTGTTAAGTCTTATCACCTTTTTTATAGCAATTATACTTTTCTATAGCTATCAACCTATTAATTATTTTTTAAGAAACCTTTCTTGGATAAATTGGGCAAGCCCTCAAAATTGTTACGAAAAAAGTATCAAACTTCTTAATTATACTGCTGTTAATTTAGTACAAATTATTCAATCAGGATTATTAAGAGTTTACATTGCTGTTACTTGTCTTACCCTAAGTGTTCTACTTAGCATTACTTATTTTCATTTCAATAGTGTTGCACTCTCTTTCTCTTTACAAGCACCTTGGTTTGGTTGGTTATTAATTTCAATTTTAATTATCGCGGCATTAGCCATTATTTTTATTGGTTCCTATTTAGCATCTTTAGCTTTATTAGGCATTATAGGCTTAAGCTCAACTTTAATCTTTCTAATATACTCTGCACCCGATGTCGCTATGACTCAATTACTTGTGGATGTTTTAACAATCGTCATTGTAGTATTAGCGCTTTATCGATCTAAAGCTTTACCCACTTATAAAAAACTAACCGCCAAGATTTCTTTTATTAATATTATTGTTGCACTCTTTTTAGGTAGCACGATTACCATACTACTACTGTCAATTATACGTATTCCCCTCAATTTAGCGGTCAATAACTATTATATCGCTCACAGCTTAATTGCAGCTCATGGTAAAAACGTAGTGAATGTTATATTAGTTGATTTCAGAGCTTTTGATACCCTGGGGGAAGTAATTGTTATTGCTATGGCGGGTTTAGGTGTTTATGGTTTATTAAAAACCTATAAAGATGATGAGGGAGCTAAGTGAAGTCTTTAATACTACGTACCACTACTAAATTCTTACTTGCTCTGATGCTTTTATTTTCTCTATTTATTTTATTTCGTGGTCACAATGAGCCTGGCGGTGGATTTATTGCCGGCTTAATTACTGCCAGTGCTTATGCTCTCTATGTCATGGCTCATGGTCCGTTTAAAGCACGAAAATTGATTCTTTTAGACTTTCGATATTTGCTAGCGATTGGCATTAGCTGTGTCATAATTAGTGGTTTGTTTGCCGTCACAAAGCATCAATCTTTTTTAACAGGAATATGGGGTACTATCACTATTGGAGCTTTTAATATCAGTTTAGGCACTCCTTTATTATTTGATATTGGCGTTTATATCATTGTAGTTTCTGCCATTGCCATGATAACTATCGCTTTAGAGGAAAAATAATGGAAATATTATTGTGCTGGTTAGTAGGGGTTCTATTTACTGTGAGCATTTATCTCTTACTCAACAAAAACCTAGTCAGAGTGTTATTTGGAATTATGTTAATCGGTAGCAGTATTAACCTTCTAATTTTTGCAATCGGTCATTTAACTTATAATGCACCGGCTTTTATTAATAATCCCAATTCTCCCTCTACTCAATTTGCGAATGCCTTACCCCAGGCACTTATTTTAACTGCTATCGTGATTGGCTTTGGTGTCATGACTTTTTCATTAATTTTAATCACTAAAGCCTGGCAAGAATTAAATACCGTGGATGAAGATAAAATGCGCTTTACCGAAAAAAATCCAAGCTTAGATCAGGTTGAATCATGAACTGGGTGCTAATGCTGCCAATCTTGATTCCTATTGTCACGGCTATTTTGGTTTTTTTTAGTTGGCATAAACCAAATTTACAGCGTTTTATTACTACCTTAGGTTGTCTGGCTTTGATTTTAAGTGCTGTTATTTTGCTTTTAGCTGTCTTAAAAAAATCCTATCTAGTTTCGCAAATGGGTTCTTGGCCAGCCCCTTTTGGCATTACGGTTATCGCAGACATGCTCAGTAGCTTAATGATTGTAGCAACTTCGCTAGTTAGTCTGTGCGTTGTTATTTTTTCTTATGTTGATATTAACAAAAGATGTGTACGACGCGGTTTTTATCCAGCTTACTGTATCTTACTTGCTGGTGTCTGTGGCGCTCTATTAACCGGCGACTTATTCAATCTTTATGTTTGGTTTGAAATTATTTTAATCGCCTCTTTTGTCTTGCTTTCTCTCAGCGAAGAAAAATTGCATTTAGAGGGCATAGTAAAATACTCGGTGTTAAATCTTATTGCTACGCTTTTTTTACTAACAGCTATCGCTTTCTTGTATGGGATTACTGGAACTTTAAACCTAGCCGATCTAGCTATTTGTCTCCAACATACAGATAACACCAACCTGGTTAGTACTATTGCGGTTATTTTTATTGTCTCGTTTGCAATTAAGGCTGCTTTGTTTCCCGTATTTTTTTGGTTACCTGCAGCTTATCATACAACGTCTTACTCCGCTTCAGCACTTTTTTCTGGATTATTAAGTAAAGTAGGAGTTTATGCTTTGTTACGAATTTTCACTTTATTGTTTATAAAAAACTCGCATTACCTACAAGAAATTCTATTGATTTTGATAAACTTTACTTTATTAATTGGTATCATTTGTGCTATTGCTCAAATTGAGTTACGACGCATTTTTTCATTTGCTTTAATTAGTCATATAGGCTACATGTTAGTAGGCTTAGCTATTTTAACTCCCTTAGCATTAGCCGGGTCAATTTTTTATATGATCCAACATATGTTGTGTATTACTAGTTTATTTTTATTAAGTGGTTATATTGCTTATCAAACTGGATCAACTGATATCACTAAATCTAGAAATTTATATGGTAAGTTTCCCTATTTATCTATTTTCTTTTTTATTTGTGCTTTTTCTCTTGCTGGTATGCCACCGCTTTCTGGTTTTTGGGCAAAAATAATGTTGATTAGCGCGGCGTTTATTAGTCATAGCTATCTCACTACATTATTACTTGTACTAACTAGCTTATTAACTATTTTTGTGATGGCAAGAATTTGGCAAAATATGTTTTTGCATACTGCTGAAACTCCGTATCGCTGCATTGCTCCAGTTTTAACTTTTAATCAAAAGCTTTCTCTTTTTTTACCTATTATTTTTCTAACCACCTTGATTATATTCATAGGCTTTATGCCAAACATTTTGTATACTCTTAGTAATATAGCTGCACAGCAAATTTTAAATCCGCAAGGCTATATTCATGCCGTTATGGGAAGTTAATTATGCTTTTATTATTAATTAATCTACTGCTTGCTTTTATTTGGGCGACCCTCACTGCAAATTTTTCCCCTGAAAATATTGGCCTAGGACTGCTTTTATCCTTCATTTTACTGGCTATTACCGAAAATTTTTTGACCCATACTTCTTATACAAAAAAAGTTTGGTTAATAATAAAATTTATTGGCTTTATTATTTGGGAAATTGTTATTTCAAGTTGTAAAGTTGCTATCTGTAGCTTACAACCCCATTTAAAAAACTCCCCGGGTGTTATTGCTGTTCCTTTAGAAGTTACCTCTGACCTTGAAATCACTTTAACAGCCAACCTTATTTCCTTAACCCCAGGCACTTTAGCGCTGGACATTTCGACTGATAAAAAGTTTCTTTTTGTTCATACTATGTTTGCTAATGATCCTGATAAATTAAGATCTACCTTAAAAAAAGATATTGAGCAAAGAGTTATAAGGATTTTAGAATGATTACCTTTCTTAATCTTTGTATCGCTATGAGTTTAATTTTTTTATCCATTGCTGCAATTCTTTTATTCATAAGATTATTAATTGGGCCTACTTTGCCAGATAGAGCAGCAGCCTTAGATGTTATGTCAGTTTTGGTCATTGCTATCATTGCTATTTTTGCCATGACTACTAAACATCCTATTTATTTGGATATCGCCATTGCTTTGGCCTTGGTGTCATTTTTAGGAACCATTGCCTTTGCGCAATTTATTGAATATCAAGTTAAAGAAACCTTAGAGGATATCGATAATGGTTAATTTTCTGTGTGGTATGTTCGTATTAATTGGTTCTGCTTTTGCTTTAATAGCCGCATTAGGAATGCTGCGTATGCCGGATTTATTAATGCGTATGCATGCTGGCACCAAAGCTGGCACTTTAGCAGCTGGATTAATATTATTAGCCACTGCAATGGATTTTGCTACCCTAAGTACTACAATACGAGCACTGATTGTTATTGTTTTTTTATTTATTACTATGCCTATTGGGGCTCATGCGCTAGGACGAGCTGCCTATTTTATTAAAATTCCGCTTTGGAAAAATACTATTATTGATGAGCTTCGTGATCATTACAACGAAAAGACCCATGAACTTAAATAACCATTACTTACGAGATGATGCTTGCTTTTAAATTTTTACGTAATTTTACATTGTTTAAAAGCATGATAATAGTCCCATAGAGCCATGGGCTTAATAAAGTCATAATGATGATATCGCTTATAATGTTACTCCATCTTGGCGTAGACGCTAAATTGCTAAGCGTTCCACCAAAAATAAAAAACGATACACATGATAATACAGCGATAACAATGATCGGAATTAACAAGGTCATAAATACATGCCACCAACTGCCGGCTACGAGTTTTAAAGAGTGGCCAATTGAACCACCAATTCCTCTATTATCAACAATCACTAAAGGTAAGGAAAATATCAAAAAAACACCTAAAACTATGCCAGGAACAACCACAAGAATTAAACCTACAATGGTAATAATACTAGTAATAATAAACACTATCAGTAATTTCCAATAGTGATGGCTTGCAACCTGTAAGGATGACAAGAGACGAGTAGAATGACCCAATGCGGTTTCGGACAAAAGACTATAAATTGTCCCCATCAACCACACCATAATTAAAATAGTAATCACCAAACTTAAAAATAAAATAACTAGCTGGTTAGAGCCTGCTACAGGTACTGCAATAACACGAGTAACTTCTAAAAAATCTGTTAACGAACCCACAATAGCGGTGATAAAAGCTAAAGGAAGAATCTTAAAAAAACAGGCTTTATATAAATGCCACCCTGCACCCACAACGCCACCAATACCTTTAGGTTGATTTGGATACATTATTACCCCTCCTGTTAATCATTTTTTGTCCGAGTTCATTTGACTTTAGCAGAGTTTATTAATTTGTAAAGGAGAGTTTATGGTAATTCTTTGTTTTATTTTATTAAATCTAATCAGCAAGCTTCTTTACTGATTCCCTAAAAACAGCCAAAATAGTCCTGATAAAATCAACAGTCTTATTATCATGCTGACAAAATATATTAAAATTGGCTTACTATTCTTATTAGGGGTAGCTGCTCTTTCAGCCCAGGCTGATCCATGGCAGGGTTTTATCATAAAAAATAGAACCGTTGGTAATCAGGCCAACTACCGCTTGTTACAATTTGATAATTCGCAAACCCAACAAACTGTCACAATCAATGTTGTGCAGCTTAATAATAATAGTTATTCAGCAGAAATTGTTGATCAAAAACCATTTTTTGATTTTTTATCATTTAAAAGAGTTTACGAAACCACTCGTGAAAACAATGCTTTTTTAGGAGTCAATGGTGGCTATTTTACTCCTAATAATACTCCTTTAGGTTTGGTGATTTTAAATGGCAAAAGAATTTCTTCTTTAAGTTCATCAAATTTATTATCTGGTTTATTATTAATTGATAATCAGGGGCAAGTAAAATTAGTCTGGAGCAAAACCACTTATCAACAAGCTCGTTATGCTTTACAAGCCGGTCCCTTTTTAATTCAGCCTAATGGTAATTTTGTGCTTAAGACCTCTAATCAAATAAGCAGACGAACTGCTGTGGCACTAACTGATAATTCTTTATTAATTATTTCTAGTTCACCAGTTAGCTTATATAACCTAGGTCATTTTTTAGTTAATTATCCAAATTTGTTTGGGGCTGATAAAATCAACACTGCCTTAAATTTAGATGGAGGCAGCTCAGCTGCGATGACTGTTTTCTTTCCTAACCATAACCCCTTAATCATTCCAGAAATTTTGCCGGTACGAAATGCTTTAATTTTTAGGTTACATTAATTTGAGTCTGTTTTATTTATCTTTTAAAGCAAATATTAAAATAGATTGCTTTTAATTTCATCTTTTAAACTTCTTTGAATTTAACCTTGCTTTCGAAAGTTTTAAGCCTTTCATTTTTTTCCGCTAAAGAAATTGGCTTCCCAAAATAGCTCTCTGCTGAAAGTATCACTAACCCTGTAAATGCTCAAATGAAATGGTATCAACTCCTCTTGCACCTTCTATAATTAATAGTATGTTTTTCCAGCAAACCATTTTTACAGAGGAGTACTACTCTACACGACACAGATTACTCCGATAGGCTTTGTAAAATAGGTTATTATAAATTCAAAGTATCTCACTACATTAAAACACCGGCTCTCTGTTGCAAATAGGTCTAATTTTGCAAAATTTACCTGTTTTTTTACTTTTAAGGTAAAAATTCAATTATAGGAGAACGCTAGTCATGTTTAAGCGTTTATTAAAAGTTAACCCTATTTAGCTCTAGGTACCGGGAAAACCAACTGGGTAAAACAGTATTTTCCAGAGACGCTCTATATCGATTTACTTAAAAATCGAGATTATGCCTTATTACAAGCAGATCCTTCTCGTCTAGAAAACATAATACTTACTCATCCTTCACCATGGATTATTATTGATGAAGTTCAAAAGATTCCTGCTCTCTTAAATGAGGTTCATAACAACTTTGCAAATAATGTTGCAGCCACTCAATGCCAGGCTGTTCTTCTGTTTTTTAAAGCACGTCGTGCAGAATCATCGCTCACGCCCTTATCCATATCCCTACCTAATAAGGGCGGATTCACCTGATCACAGGCCAGTGTGGTGAGATGAGCATAACGAATATGCCCAGATAAAACGGATAGCAACAGAGGGCCTAACACATCTATTTTAGAAGGGGCATTGGTCGCTGTTAGGAAGTCATAATGTTAGTAATGCATTAGCAGAATTTAAAAATGTGAAACGGCGCCACAGTGTAGGATGATTGCTCATCATCCTACTGCAGTTAAAACGACTGTAGCAGGATTGCGACAGCATATTGGTAAAAAGAAATTAATTGCAGTTTTGGAATTTGGTTCTTATACCATGCGCTCAGGTTGTCACCAAGCTGCTGATTTTGTAGATGCACCTACTCAAGTTGATCAAGTGTATTTCAAGCAACCTAAAGATAGTCAGTGGAATATCGAAAATTTAGTAAAAATTTTAAGATACTAGCTTATAGCTGCACTTCTACAGATGAATTAATACAACAGCTAAAGGAAGATGTTCAACAAGGTGAGCATGTGCTAATTATGAACAATGCTGAGTTTGATGATTTCTTTAAAAACTATTTATTAAAGTATAAGAGAAAGCTGGACTTTATAGTTGCTTGTATATAATATCACCAGTTATTAAAAGTAATGAAATCTTTAGTGTAATAATAATAAGGAGCCTTTATGCCGATAGTTCAATTACTAGATCGAAGACTTTCAAAAATACTTCTTAAAACAGACCCATTAAAACCAGAAGAGTTGGAATTTGTTATAGCCTCTATACGAAAGACTAGTGGGGTAGCTCATCAAAAAAGCAGTCGATTTAAAAGAGTAGCAAAGGTAATAGATTCTGCGCTTAACCAAGCTAATAAGGTAGAAATTTTATGCACGCTTCAGCCTACAACATGGCTAGCGTTGGTTAAAAAAGTAGCAAGAAGAGTCGGGCCGAGAGTTACACTAAGAGCTAAGCTAGTTAGAATAGATTCTAGATTGGGAGAAGTAGTTGATGAAGCTGTAAGGAGTAGAGAAAAAGGAGGAGTTGAAAAAATAAAACAATTATTAGCAGCCATTGCGTTAAAATGGAGGGCTAGTATTCCAGCTGCTGTTGGTAGTGCTGGTGGAGCAGCTGCGGGCGCGAGTGCAGAGGTAAGTGCAGGTACAGTTGGAACTGCTAGTACAAAAAAACAAGGAATAAAAAGACTTTATACTGAAGACGTATCTACAGCTACTATGGGAGTGTGGGCTGGTGCAGGAGCTGGGGCGAGCACAGGTGCAGACTTAAGTGCAGCTGGAGTTAGTGCAGGCGATACTTCTAGCTATATATCACTACCTCTGCCATCGACGTTTGGTAGAATTGACACAGGAGCGTCTACTGGTGATGCTGCCGGTCCATTGTTGCCATTACCGCTGCCGCCATTATGGGCACTTGGTAGAACAGATTCTAGTGGCCCAGATGCTGATGTTGCTAGAACATTATCTAATGTTTCTTTGTTTTCTACTACTGATATTTTAGCCGCATTAGCATCACCCCCAGGTTCCCAAGAGTTGGCAGTTAGAACAGATTTTAGCAGTTCTGCTCTTGGTAGTTTGTCTGATCTTCCAACAGCTGACTCGACTTCAGCAAGTACGGGTATCTTGGCAGCTTCTTTTAGAAGAGCTAAGCATTATGTTTTAGCTGCCAATAGGCTTGGTAGATTAGCTAGTAGAGAAGGAGTGGTACCAGATACAAGGTTATCAACAGATTCAGGCCTCCTCTCTACGGAGCAGCCACCTGTAATACCTATAGATCCTATAGCAATTGGTAGAACAGCTTCATCAGGTAGTGCAACGGTAGGTGCTGCAGCACCTGTAGGAAGATCAGCATCAGGGAGCAGTGGTTTTCCTCAAGTTCATATTCCTATAGTAGATCAAGAAGAACCAGAGCAAGCTGTTCAAGTTCAAAGAGCAAAAAGAGTTTGTCGTTAATTTAATTAACTACCGCTTACCAAGCGTAAGCGGTAGTGTAATTTAAATCTGAAGTTAATTAAACACTATAATAAAAGAGAACAGTATGCCCAAAAGACCACATTGCATTGAGATACCGACTTATTTAGATGATAAAAGTAAAGCTTTAATATTATCAGCAAAGAGATTATAAGATGCCAACAGATTTAGAATGGAAAACAAGAGTTCTAGGAATATTAGAGACTGATGAACTTTCAAGATCTTATAAATTAAAAAAATGCTCACATGTTTGGGCTTATATAAATAATGCAGACACTCAAGAGGACGATCGATTTGCGATGATAATGAAGGTTTTAGAATCTAAAACCGTTAGTCTGGAAAATAAAGCTGGTATTTTGCGTAATGTGAATGTGTTAATTAGAAGAAGTTATCTAGAAAAATATCCTACCATAACCGAGGAAATGCTGCAAATATCATCGAAGCGCCTTAAAAGATGCAGAGAGGAATGTGGTCCTGTACATCTTGATGTTGCTACAGCTGAAAGTCTAAGTTTAGGTGCTGGTGCAGCTGCAACGTCCATTGTAGTTGAAAATAAGAAAAAAAGGCAAAGAGTTGCTATTGTGGCAAGCGCTGCAGTCTCAGCACAAGGTGCTAGTGAAGAGCCTGCTGATAATGGAGCAGGGGCTGGTGCATCTGTAAGTGCTGATTTTAGTATAAGCTCAAATCCAAATCCAGGTATTAGTAGTGGAGACGCTGCTGCTAGCCTAATTAGAGGTACTCCAAGTACTCTATTTGCAACAGCGGTGCGCATCAGGGCTATGGTATTAAGTGGAATGGGGTATGAGGAAGCAGCGGCAATAGTAACTGCGGAGCAAATTACAGGAAACTTGGCAGCTATTGGTGTCAGTGAAGATGCTAAATTGCTTGCTATGACGGTTGGAGTAACGTCTGCTGTTGCGGTAACCCGGTTTGCTATAGCTAGATATCATTTTTTGTCTGCGGCTGCTGTAAGTGCAGCTGAGGAAAATAGAGTCACTGCAGCTTTTAGTGAAGCAGAAGAGAGAAGCTCTAGTGGAGTGACAGGAGGGAGTTCTGATGAAGAAAAGCGCCCTATGTTTGGGTAATCAATTGCCGATCAGCAAATGCATGTGCGATAGTACCGCTATCAATATATTCTAATTCGCCGCCCTAAAGGAACTCCGTGAGCGATGCGAGTAGCGCGAATATTAAAGCGCTAATAATTCCGCAATATAATGCGCAGCAGCTTCACCTTCGGCAACCGAAATTGTCAGGTAGGTTTAAATCTTTAGCTAGTCTCATCATGGCTTCTTTAGTAGCTTTTTTAATTTTATTAGAAGCGCCATTAAAAGCTGCCTCTACTAAATCTTCTAGCATATCTTCTTCTTCGCCTATTAATGTTGGGGGAATCTCTACTCGTTCCACAGATTTAATGGAACTATCTGGTACTATTAATATCAAAAGGACATACCGTTGTATTATCAACGCAACTTGCAGCATTTGTTGTAAATTTCCAGTTATTCCCTTCTATATTAAAATCAACAATTCCTTCTTCTACTGCATAGCCTATTATATTTTGTTCATCGCTACCAGCCTGATACCAACAGGATAAAGCATTAAAATAAGGTGGTATTCCTTGCGATAACTGTACGCTCGTAAAAGAATAACTTCTTATAGATTGAGGAATGATTGGTTGAGTTACTAAAAGTAAATTTAGACCTCCTCCTATAGTTAGACTATCAGGAATCTTATCATTAACAACCGTAACCTGATTAGGACAAACTGTTTCAAAGCTATTGGCTAATGCAAGATTAATAATACCGACGAGGCTAAGACCAACTACGATTATAAATATTTTTTTGTAGCTCATGCTCTACTCTCCTTAATTAATCAAGGTAAGTGTTAGTTTAGCACAAAGCTACGCAATGGCCGTCTAATTTTTCTCACAAGCCTTTAAGTATAAGTTTTTATTGGTTTTTTTATAGTACAAACCCTTTTCCATAAAGATAAAAAATCTATCGGCAAACTATTCAAATCACTTGCTGGCAATTTTTTGTAATAAACAATAATAAAAACCATCCATATTGGATTCTCCTGGTAATATTTGTCTACCAACCGAACATGCATGGCCCCAGGTTGCTTGAATCAAAATTTCTTTTGCGCTTTGTTCTTTAGCTAAAAATTCTTCAATAACTTTATAGTTCTCCTCTGGCAAGATTGAACAAGTTGCATAAAGTAATAAGCCTTCAACTTTTAATAGCGGCCATAATTTTTTGAGTATTAATAATTGGGTTTTAGCTAATTCTTTAATATCACCCGGTTTTCTTAAATGTTTAATGTCTGGATGTCTTCTAATAACGCCCGTAGAAGAGCAGGGGGCATCAATTAAGATACGATCGTATTGCCCTCCCCCCCACCAACTTTCTATATTTAAAATATCAGCGGTTATTATTTTTGCGGTCAATTGTAAGCGTTTTAAGTTTTCGTAAATCCTCTCAACTCGCTCTTTGTTACAATCTATGGCTGTTAATTGCAAAGTAGGTTCGCATTCTAATAAATGAGAAGTTTTACCGCCAGGTGCTGCACAAGCATCTAATACTTTCATCTCTTTTTTAGCTGGTAACAAATTAGCTGCGAGTTGGGCTGCTCCATCTTGAACAAAAAAATAACCTTTATCAAATCCAGGCAAGGCTTGCACCTCTTGTGCTTTGATTAAAATAATGCCCTGTAAGCTACAGAGATCTTTGGTACCCAAAATATTTTCTTTTTCAAGTAATTGAAGATAGTCATCACGAGTAATTTTTTGCTGATTAATACGTAAACTCATTGGTGCTTGTTCATTATTAGCTTGCAGTATAGCTTGCCAAAAATGCGGCCAACTTTGTTTAATAAGATCAATAAGCCACTGCGGATGATTAACTAAACTTTCTTCGGTTTCATTTGCTTTAGCAATTAAGGTCTCACGATTGCGATCAAAATTTCTGAGCACCGCATTCACTAAATTTTTAGCATAAACTTTTTTTAAATACTTTGTTGCTATAACGGCCTCTGAAACTGCTGCATAACTAGGCGTTTGCATATAAATTAAATCAAATAAGCCCACTAATATTAATAAATATACCTCTTTTTCTTTAGGGATTTTTTTTATTAAGCGTTGAGTAATTTCAGCAAGTTGCCAATAATATCGTAATACACCATAACAAAGTGATTGTATAAAAGCAGCTTCAGATTGTGCTTTAATTATACTACGTAATTCTACTAAGGATTGTTGATGGTATAGTGTACGTTGTAATATCACGACTGCTTGCGCACGTGCATTAGATTTTACCATCAAAGCGCTGCCCTTTTTCAAAATTTATTTTTTTACCATTTAAAATGTCTTGAACTGCCAACGGCTTACTACCTGGTAATTGAATTTTCTCAATACACAATAAACCACTACCCGTCATAACATAGAGTGCGTGTTTATTTATTTCAGCAATTGTTCCTGGTTCTAGTAAATTCTCTGCAACCATTACGCTTGCTTGCCAAATTCTTACTAACTGTTGTTGATAATGCGTATAAGCAATTGGCCAAGGATTAAAGGCTCTAATTATTCTATCAATTTCTATTGCAGACAATCGCCAATCTACTTCAGCCTGTGCCTTTGTAATTTTATGAGCGTAACATGCTTCTTTGGTATCTTGTTTTTCAGCAATGAGCTGTTTTTTTTCTAAGCGGTCTAAGGTTGTAATTAATGCTTGAGGGCCTAATGCTATCAGTTTTTCATAAAGACTTTCGGTAGTATCAGAATTCGTTATTTCACAAAATGATTTATACAGCATCTCCCCTGTATCTAAACCAGTATCCATTTGCATAATGGTAATACCAGTTACTTTATCACCTGCTAATATTGCATGCTGAATGGGTGCGGCTCCTCGCCATCTTGGCAATAAGGAAGCGTGCACATTAATGCAACCTAAAGTTGGTAAGGTTAGCACTGCTGGTGGTAAAAGTAGGCCATAAGCTATAACTACCATAATATCCGCTTCCCAAGCGTTAATTTCTTGTTGTACAGCCATTTCTTTAAAAGAGGTGGGCTGTTTAACAGGGATATTTAATCCCGCAACCAGCTGTTTTACTGGGGAAGCAGTTACTTTTAAACCCCGTCCCTGAGGTTTGTCTGGCTGAGTATAGACTGCACAAACAGTATGCCTGGATTCAAGTAAGGCTTGTAAATGTTTGGCTGCAAAAAGTGGAGTTCCAGCAAATATAATTCTCAAAAAAGTTTCCTTATTATTAACTTATTTGCTCTATGGCTTTAGCAATAGCATGTTGACTTGCAGGCAGATTATTTAATCTTTCTTCTATCGCCGCTAAAAGTATATAAGTTTTAGCATTTTCTGTCAGCTGTAAACTTCTATAGGCATAGCTTTTAGCAAGCGCGAGCTGTTCACAACTAATTGCGATTTGTGCCAAAGCTGTTAAGAGCTCAGTACTTTCTCCATATTGCTGTAGCCAAGCTTGTGCTTTTTGCAAACTTTTCTGAGGGCTAGCTTTATTTAAACCGCCATAAAGTTCTATTAACTGAACATTAAATTCTTTTTTTAAATTGTCAGCGATAATTTCTTCTGCTTCTTCAACTAATCCTTCTTTAATCAATCTTTTAGTATAAAAATAAACTATTTTTGTATTGTGGCGTAGTGGTTTAGCAGTAAGACGCCAAAGTTTTTTAATATCATCAATATCTTTATCTTTTTGTTTAAATAAATTTTCATATAACAAACATTCTAAAATTTGCGCTTCTTCTTTGTCTAAGACATTTCTTTTATTAAGTTTAGGTAATAAATCAAATAATTCAGGCCACTTTTCTTGCAGCTTATAAACTCTTTGTAGCAATTCTAAAATGTATTGGTGCTTAGGGTGCTGGTGGTGAAGCTTTTCTAGGAGTTGACTAGCTTGCTCATATTTTTTATCATGCAAATTAAATTTTACTTGCAGGAGATGAACTGCCAATAGTTCATTTTCTTCAGCAATAGCTAAGGCTTTTTCCAAGTAATTGTTTCGATCAACATAATGCTGACGCTTATCAGCCGATCGAGCCGCATTGATATAATTTACAACCGGAATAGTACTACTTTCTACACCTCGTAATAATAATTCTTCAGCATCTTGCCATTCAGCTTCTTCTAAAGCTAATAAACCAGAGCCAGTTAGACTGTGAGCTTTAATAAATTTCTTTTGTTTGTACCAACGTAGTAGATGACCATGAGTTTTCGAAACCAAATAAAAAAACTTTATTATTTTATAAAAAATAAATATAAAAACTAATGTTAGAATAATACCAAACCATAGTGAGGTTTCTACTGTCCATTTTTTATAAGCAATTAAAATATAGCCTGGGTCGGCTTTAAGAATTAGACCTAAACAAACTGCTAAAAATAAAATAATGACATAAAAAATTAATCGTTTCATGGCTTATTACCATTTACAACCGGGAGCTGTTTAACAGCAGGCTTTGGTAAAAGGGTACTTTTTTTAATTTTAACTATTTTAGCTTGTTTTTGATAATTATTTAATGCTACCAAAGTATCACTAATATCTGGGACAGTTGGTGCAATATTGTTTGTTTTAAGTGTTGCCAGCGTTTGCAATATAGTTTGCTGTGCGGTATTAGCTAAAAAGTATTTACTTATGAAATTGTTTAATTGGGCAAGACTATCTTCATAAACAGCTTGCTGCCTATTTAACACAGCCCATTCAGCTTGTGAATAGAGCAAGTAAATATTTTGTAGCAAAAGTAAATTTTGTTGTGGAGAAAGTAAAGGTTCAATAGGAGTTGCACGCTGTCGAATAATTAACACTTTACCTAAAGCATGCTCTGCTGCAACAATTGCTTTTTTCCACCACGCTTGACTGGTAGTAGATTGTTGGCTAAGTAAGTTATCAATAGTATTAGATTGATAAGTATTGGTTACCAACGGTAATTGTAGGGATTGAGTTCTTAAAGCTTCTAATTGTAAATAAATACCTGTTACATCAACAGCAGGTACAGCCTGCAATTTTACAATGTCATTTGCTATCATTTGTCGTATCGGTACAAGTTTAGGATTATTCATAGCATAAAGCCGCTGGTCAGCTGTTTTAAGTAAGGCTACTGCACTTGGAATATTGTATTCGTAACTAAGTGTTAAATTAGCTAGCTTTAATAAATGATCAGCTTCTGTTAACAGCCACAAATCCTTGTCAGTTCCTATACTTGCTAATAATTTGTTGATGGTGATTTGATTAATTTTGGTCAATTGCGCTTGTTTATTGATTAGTTGACTGGCTTTATTTAACTGATTATTGATAGTCGTTTGATTGGCTGCGGCACTCTCTAATTGTTCTTGCATGGTAATAAGTTTTGAATTAATTATTTGATTACGTTGACATAAATATAATACTAACAAGATAGCTACAATAGCTATCAGTAAACTGATAACAGAAAGAAGGTTACTTTTTTTGGAAGAAGTTGGTTTACTAACTGGTTCAATGGGCTCCTGCTGATTCATTTTATTCTTCCTATAGTGATCTGAAATTTGATAATCGTTCTATTCTACGATTAATCTGTCATCCTTTCCAGCTCGCTAATAAGCGTAGTATTCAGTGCATTTTTTGCAAGCAAAGGTTCTTGAATAAATGTTAAAGCTTCAACTTGTTGTTTAATCCGCATACTACTGACTAATAATTGCTTAGTTTTAAGCTTTGACCGCAACCTATTTGGTGTCATCTTTAGTAAATTAATAAGCGCTTCACAGCTGGTAACAACAATAATACTCACTTGTGTAAGTATTTCATCGCTCATAATTTGATCAGGGACGTCGCGACGATAAACCTCTATCGTTTGGACAGTTGCTTCTAGTGCTTTGAGTCCTTCAGCTAACAGCTCTCTACCACCCACCCCTTTAATAATGACAACATTTTTTTGAATCAGGTTTGTTAAACTCAAGTGTTTTAATAAACCCTCACTATTAAATTCTTCAGGGAAATCAACCGCTAATTGATAAGCAGCCAAGGCCTTAGCGGTTCCTGGCCCTATCGCCACAACCTGGGCTCCTTTAGAAACCAATGCTGCACCATATTTTACTGCATTAGGACTGGTAAAAATTATCAGATGGGCCTTCGCCAATATATTTTTTGTGGTTGTTTTGTCAATATCAAGTGGGTGAATAGCAAGAGTAGGAAAATAAACTGGAATAAAACCTGTTGCTTGTAAAAGCTCACACAGTGTTTGGCCACTTTCATCGGGCCTGGTGACTAAAATAGTTTTTTTTGTCATGAATTAAAATCTAAGTTTTTCTGCTAGTTGCTTAGCTAATAACTCCGCCTGCTCTTTGCTGCCTTGTACACTAGCTGTTACATATTCATCATTTTCTATCTTAGCGCTAAAACCTTTAATTACTAGATTTTCATTAAAAATTTCAGCATAAACCCCTAAAGGCGTATGACAACTAGCATTTAAAGTTTTAGCTACCATCCTTTCTGTTTGCACACAGAATTGTGTCAGCCTATCTGTTAATTGGCTGACTAATTGAATGATGGCTTTATTAGTTTTACAACACTCAATGCCTATAGCGCCCTGTCCAGCTGCTGGAATAAAATCTTCAAGTGGTAAATAACTTTTTATTCTGTTTTGCAAGGCCAATCTATTAAGACCGGCAGCGGCTAATACAATAGCATCTAAATTATTATCTTCTAGTTTTTTAATGCGAGTGGGTACATTGCCTCGTAACTCTACAAATTGCAGATCCGGTTTTTTCGCTTTAAGCTGTTTTATTCTCCGAAAGCTTGAAGTACCTATGACAGCTTTGTTTGGTAGCTCTGTAAGATAATTATATCGATTAGAGATCAAAACATCTCTTGGGTCTTCGCGTTTAAGTATTGCAGCAATACAAAAAGAATCAGAAATTTCAAATGGCACATCTTTCATTGAATGAACTGCGATATCAGCCTCATTATTTAACAGTGCCTGCTCCAGTTCTTTTACAAACAAGCCTTTACCACCAATTTTTGCTAAAGAAGTCTCTAAGCGGCGATCTCCTTCAGTAGTTAACCCTATTATTTCAATTTTTAATTGTGGAAATAGGGCTTGTAAAGCGCCACTAACTATTTCCGTCTGCTTGAGTGCCAAGGCACTTTGCCGTGTTGCGATTCTAATAACTTTCACAATTATTTATTACCTAATTATTGCCAATAATTATCAATTTCTTTATCTTTCTCGATCCATAGTTGATTTAACCATTCTTGAAATTTTACCCGATATTCTCGATCATTGACATAATCACCTAGCATTTCCTTATTAATAGGTTGTGTTTTAACAATGATAACAACTTGTTTTAATCGTCCCGTTAAGTAATCCCAATATTTGTATCGTCCCTCACGATAAATAAGGGTAACATTAATAAATTGATGTAGATAATCTTCCATAGTCATTAAAGTATAAGCAAGTCCACCGGCTCTTGGTTTCAATAAATGTTTAAATGGCGTTTTTTGACGTTTTGCTTTCTCAGCGGTATATCGAGTTCCTTCAGCAAAAGAAATAATAGTCATTGGCATTTGTTTAAAACGCTGACAAAGCTTTTTGGTGGTAGCTAAATCTTTACCTTTTAGACTTGGTTTTTTAGCAATTTGTTCTTTTGTATAACGCTTCATGAAAGGATAGCCAATTAACCAACACCCCCACCCTAAAATAGGTACCCATAATAATTGTGATTTCATAAAAAATTTTAATACCGGCAGCCGATGATTAAAGACTCGATAAAGTATTAATACATCAGTCCAAGAACAATGATTGGCGGTTAATAAATACCAATCATTTCTTGTTAGGTTTTCCCCACCTATTATTTTGATTTCAGTTTGAGTAAGTAATCGCATACCCCAATCATTTATATCAGTCCAAAGTACTGGCATAGTGTTTAACCAACGATCGCATTTTCTTTGCCAACTTTTAATAGGAATTAAGTATTTTAATAGTCCAAGAATATAAACTAAGCTTCCCACTGATAAAATGGCCAGAATATGCACTAAAAAAGTTAAAATCCCTCTAAGAATTGCTGGTAAGAATCGCGCCAACATATCTATTCCTTAACACTCGAAAATTGGATGTAGCAAGTGTATTATTATTATTCTTTTTCTACAAGGAACAAAAAAGTGATTAGCTCAAAACTACTAGAAGATTTAACTAAACGTATTATGAATGCGCTGCCTAAAGATCTTGCTATACTTAAAAAAGATTTTGACACAACTGTAAAGTCTTGTCTTAAAAGTTCATTAGAAAAATTTGATTTGGTTTCTAGAGAAGAATTTGATATTCAAGCTCGTGCCTTACAAAGAGCCCAAGAAAAATTATTCACATTAAAAGAACGAGTTGAAGAACTAGAAAAAAAATCTAACGGTGCTCACCAATAACTATTTAATAAAAAATTTTAGTTAATAAATTTTTATATAGGCCTGCGCTCTTAATTGTGCTATCCAATTTAATAAGGCCTGATTAAATTCTCGCTCATAAATCATTTCTTCGACTTGCTTACGTTGTTCATCCGGAGTACCTTGAGAATCAGCGACACTACGAACACCCAGTAATTTTATAACATGAAATCCATTAGGAGTTCTAATCGGGCCTGCCACTTGATTAGCTTTCATTTTTTCTGCATAAGGGACAAAAGGTGTTGGCAATTCAGCCAGTTTTCGCCAACCTAAATCGCCGCCTTGTAACGCTTGAGCTCCCCCTGACACTTCAATCGCTAACTGTTTGAAGTTTGTACCTTGCTTTAATTGCTGTACTACTTTCAAAGCATTTGATTCTGCTTGCTGCACTTGCTCGGGCGTAGGTGAATCAGGCAAAGTAATTAAAATATCTGCCACATCATATTCACTATTGCCTTGTTGGTTTTTGGAAAGATTTGCTAGGTAATCGTCGACCTCTTCTTCGCTAATACTAATTCTTGAGGAAACTGCTTGTTGTTGTACCATTTGCATCAGAATTTCTTTTTTTAATTCTTTATTAAAACTTGCTACCGTAAAACCATTTTTTTCAGCTGATTGATAAAGCTCCTCAACAGTTAAACCATTTTGTTCAGCAACATGCTGTAACGCTTGTTCTAATTGTTCTTTAGAAACTTTTAAGTGATATCTTGAGGCCATTTGCAATTGTAAGGTTTCATTAATCATTTGCTGTAACACTTGGGTGCGTAACGCTGCAGGATTAGGCATCGGCGTATTACTGGCTTGTAATTGAGATTCAATTAAATTTACTTTAGTGTTAATCTCTGCATTAGTAATCACTTGGTCATTGACGACAGCAGCAATGCTATCTAAAGGCTGAGCTGCTTGGGCTTGAGCGATGGTGAAAGAAGCAAGTAGCCCTAAACTAACTATCATTATTCTATAGAAGTATTTTTTCATAGGTTTACCACTAAATATGTGTTTAATTATTAACCATTTATAGTTGTTAAACTACCCAAGGCTATTTAAAAAAATGAAGTGTAGCAGATTGAATTAAGCTCGGTAATAAAAATTTACCTGCTTCCTAACTTACTAGCAGTTAATTCTACTAAACCATCGTTTTTATATAGCCTATACTTATCGCCAAAAATGTTTAAATTTTAGCCGTATATAAAAACAATAAAAGAAAAAGCTTGATTTTCTGCAGCCAGATGAAGATTATAGTAGGCTTTTACTAGATATTGGTTAATAAAAGATCAGCTGTACTGATTTTCTACTAGCGGCTTTACTGGAACTTTCATGTCTGCCATGCTATTTATTAATGAGTAGTAATATTTAATGAGATGATAAATGAATAAAGAAGATTTGTTGCACGCTTTAATGTATGTCTTTGAAAATTTTATAGAAGCTAATGCTACGATAAACTTTCAATCCAAACAGATCGAGAAAGAAATGTTAAAGGCTGGATTTGACAAAAAAGAAATTAATAAAGCTCTTACCTGGTTTGGTGATTTAAACCAAATTAAAGACACTGTCACCCAGGGGACTTTATCTATTTCTGCTGCGACTCGAATCTTTTCAGATTATGAAACTAATAAAATGACCCTAGAGGCCCGTAGTTATTTAGCTTTTTTAGAACATAGTAAAATTGTTGATCCAACTAGCCGTGAGCTGATTGTTGATAGAGTAATGGCTTTAGAAGAGCCTGTAATTGATACCTCGGAAATAAAGTGGGTAACGCTTATGGTTTTGTTTAGCCAAGCAGATAAAAAACATGAATTAAAACTTATGGAAGATTTAATTTTAGTTCATGAAGACTCAATTGTGCATTAAGGAAAAGGGAGCATAAAACTCTCATGGAGAATTTAGTCATTGTCGAATCGCCTGCTAAGGCTAAAACAATAAAAAAGTACTTAGGCAAAAATTTTGAAGTTATGGCTTCCTATGGCCATGTTCGTGACCTGATGCCTAAAGAAGGTGCCGTCGATCCAGAGCATCAATTTGCAATGGCTTATCAAATCATTGAAAAAAATAGTAAACATGTTACCGCCATTAAAAAAGCAATAAAAGAAGCCAAAGCCTTATTTTTAGCAACTGACCCTGATCGCGAAGGAGAGGCGATTGCTTGGCATATTTATGAAATCTTACAGCAACAAAAAGCATTAAAAGGTAAAACCGTTCATCGAGTAGTGTTTCATCAAATTACCAAGAATGCTATCAAGGAAGCTGTCGATCACCCCCGTGAAATTTCAATGGATTTAGTGAATGCTCAACAAGCAAGACGTGCATTAGACTATTTAGTTGGTTTTAAATTATCCCCTTTATTGTGGCGTAAAATCAGGCAAGGTTTGTCAGCAGGGCGGGTTCAAAGTCCTGCTTTACGTTTGATTGTTGAGCGTGAAGAGGAAATTGAAAAATTTAAACCTCAAGAATATTGGAGCATCACCGCTTTAAATGAAAAAGATAAGCAAGAATTTAAGGCTAGACTTGTTGCTTATCAAGGCAAAAAGCTTGAACAATTTTCAATTACTCAAGCAAAAGAAGCGGAGGCAATCAAAAAAACTTTATTAGAAAAAACTCAAGGTACACTTACTGTCTCTAAAGTTGAAAAAAAGCAACGTAAACGTAATCCGACCGCTCCATTTATTACCTCTACCTTACAACAAGAGGCAATCAGAAAACTAGGGTTCACTGCGCAGCGCACAATGCGCGTAGCACAACAACTCTATGAAGGGATTGATTTAGGCTCAGAAACGGTAGGTTTAATCACTTATATGCGTACTGACTCAGTCAACTTAGCTAACGAGGCAATAGCCGATATTCGAGATTATATTGTAGAAACTTATGGTAAAGAAAATCTTCCTAAAGAAATTCCTATTTATAAAACGAAATCTAAAAATGCCCAAGAAGCACATGAAGCAATTAGACCAACTTCCGTTTATAAAGCACCAGAATCGCTTCAAAAAAAATTAAATGATGAACAATTTAAATTATATGAATTAATTTGGAAGCGAACGGTTGCCTGCCAAATGATCCCTGCTACCATTAATTTAGTATCTATTGATCTGACTTGTGGCATGAAAGATTGTTTTCGAGCCACAGGCTCTACCATTGCTGTTCCAGGCTTCTTGACCGTTTATCAAGAAAGCTTGGATGATAATGCAGCAACTGAAGAAGATCGTTTACTCCCAGAGTTAAAAGAAGGAGAAACCGTTACTTTAAAAGAAATTACTTGTCTACAACACTTTACTGAACCACCGCCACGTTATAGTGAAGCGAGCTTAGTTAAAACTTTAGAAGAGTTTGGCATTGGTAGACCCTCTACGTATGCAAGTATTATCTCGACTTTACAAAATAGAAAATACGCATATATTGATAAAAAACGCTTTTATCCTACCGATATAGGCAGGATCGTTAATAAATTTCTTACTCATTACTTTACTCAATATGTAGATTATGACTTTACCGCTAACTTAGAAGATACTTTAGATGCTATTTCACGCGGTGAAAAGCAATGGATACCTGTATTAGATGAATTTTGGCATCCCTTTATTAAGAAAATTGAAGAAATAGGCGCTACTGTACAACGTAAAGATGTAACCCAAGAACCAATTGATGAAAAATGTCCTGAATGCGGCAACCCTTTGTCAATCAGGCTAGGCCGTAACGGCCGTTTTATTGGTTGCTCCGGTTATCCAGATTGTAGCTATACTCGCAATCTTCACGAAGATAAAAATGAGGATTCTGCTACTGAAGCTGAAATTGTAGCCGACAGAAAATGTCCTAAATGTAAAGGGGATTTAGTTATTAAGCATGGTCCTTATGGTAAATTCATTGGCTGCAGCAATTATCCTAAATGTAAGTTTATAGAGCCTCTAGAAAAACCCGAAGACACTAAAGTAACTTGCCCTGTTTGCAAAAAAGGAACTATCTTAAAACGAAAATCAAAACGCGGAAAAATATTTTATTCGTGTTCCAAATACCCTAAATGTACTTATGCATTATGGAACATGCCTATTGCTGAAACTTGCCCAGCCTGCCATTGGCCCATTTTAACTTTAAAAGAAACCAAACGTGCGGGTAAAGAAATTGTTTGTCCTCAAGAAGCCTGCAAATATAAGCGGCCGGCAGAAGATTAAGTTATGTTGATAATCAACAAATAGATTTGTTTAATACTTGCCTTTCAATATTTTAATGATTATGGCTTTTGACACTGCTGGCAATAGACAGTTTGTCTCTGATTGATTTTTATTTCTTTAAGAGTAGTTTTGCAACGAAGACAGGGCTTTCCTCCTCGACCATACACAGCAAGTGACAAACTAAAATAACCCTTTTGGCCTTGAGCGCCATAAAAATCTTTTAAAGTAGTGCCGCCTTGTTTTATCGCTGCAGTTAAAGTGGTTTTAATTTCTTGTATTAATTGCTGAAGACGAGCTTGCTTGATTTTTCCTGCTGGCGTTTTAGGATTTATTTTGCTTTTAAATAGCACTTCATTAGCATAGATATTGCCCACCCCCACGACTACTTGACTATTCATAATAAAAGTTTTAACAGGTACCTTTTTATTTTTAGCCTTAGGCGCTAAATACTCAATCTTGAAAGCCCCACTTAATGGTTCTGGTCCTAATTTTTTTAATAACGGATGTTCGTCTAGAGATTGGGTAGTCCAAAGTATGGCACCAAATCTTCTCGGATCATTGAATCGTAATAGCTGTTGATTAGCACAAATTAAATCAAAATGATCGTGTTTAGTAGGTAAGGTATCATGAGAAACTATACGCAAATGGCCAGACATACCTAAATGAATAAGTAAATGGCCAGTTTTTGTGGTTAAAATTAAATATTTTCCTCTCCGGCAAACTGATTGAATAACTTGATTGGTTAAAGCGCTTTCTAAACATGGTGGGATAGGCCATCGTAATCGTGATTGACGTATAATAATTTTAGTAATCTTTTGTTTTAAAAGATAAGGCTCAATTCCTCGCCTAGTAGTTTCTACTTCAGGTAATTCTGGCATATTGTTATAAAAAGTCTCCTGAAAAAAAAGCCCCAATGGGGCTTTTTATTATTTTTTATCGATAGCTCTTACTTAATTTTATCTTCGGTAAATTCTACATGCATTCCAAACTTACCAGTTTCTGAATTCCAAGCTCTTGGATCATAATATTTTTTACGAAACTTTTCAGTCATGGTGCGTTTATTTTTAGTGGTTGTTTTAAAATAACCAGTTTTAGTCTTACCATCTTGTTTAAGGCCTGTAGAAACCATACGAATTTTATCTCGAGCTGATGCCATGATGTTACCTTTTATCTTCTTGCTTACGAGCTTCGATGTCTGCTAACACAGCTTCGATGCCTTTTTTATCAATTGTGCGTAACCCTTTGTTACTCACTCGTAATCTTACATACTGTTCTAAACTTGGAACCCAAAAACGTTTATCATGCAAATTCGGTTCAAACCGACGTTTAGTTTTGTTATTGGCATGCGATACATTATTACCAGACATCGGCCGCTTGCCAGTTACTTCACATACTTTAGCCATTGCTTTCTCCAGGCTGTTATTGTACAATAGTTAACCAATAAAGGTATCTAATAAAGAGTGGCATTTATACCAAAGCGCCTTTAATTTAGCAAGGAAATTATAGCTCCCTTAAGACTTCTGATTAAAAAATAACAATTAGCCTCTTAATTACTCTGCTTATTTTAAAGAATTCCTTGTTCTACAAATGATAAAGACCGGCCCCTACCGATTATAATATGATCAAGTAGTTGAATATCTATTAAAGCTAATAGCCTTTTTAATTGCAGGGTAACCGTACGGTCTGAACCACTTGGTTGCAATCCTCCTGAAGGATGATTATGGGCAATAATTAAAGCCGTAGCATTGTAGTGTAATGCCATTTTCATCACTTCTCGAGGATAAATGTCGGCTTCGTTAATACTACCTTGAAATAATTCAGCATAGCCGAGAATTTGATGTTGATTATTTAAAAACAAACACGCAAAAGTTTCGCGATTTTTATGGCCTAATTTGGCTAATAAATAGGCTTTGGTTTGTTCTGAATTTTTTAATACGTTTTGATCTTGAAGCCTTTCAAACAAAACTCGACGGTTTAATTCTAAACTAGCTTGCAGCTGAATATATTTAGCCTTACCAAGCCCTGACAGTTGACAAAAACTTTGTAAATCTGTGCTTAGCAAACGATCCAAGCCACCAAATTGTTGCAACATCTCTCTGGCTAAATCAATCGCTGATTTACCCTTTGTTCCGGTACGTAATAAAATAGCCAATAACTCTGCGACCGATAAAGTATCGGCCCCTTGAATTAATAGTTTTTCTCTTGGCCGCTCATCAGCTGGCCAATGACGAATCGCCATCCTGCACTCCTGGGAAACAATATTGAAAAAAGAAAGAAAAGATTGATAAAGTTATCATATACTCGCTTTGATTTTAAATCTACAATATTACTTATAAAAATAAGGTAACAATTCTTATGCAAACAATAGAAATGAAAATTCTTAATAAGCAGATTGGCACTAACTTACCACTTCCTGCTTATGCCACAGCAGGTTCAGCAGGATTAGATTTAAGAGCCTGTTTAGAGACACCGCTTGAACTTCAGCCTGGCGAAACAAAATTAATTCCAACAGGAATTGCCATTCATATTGCTGATCCTGGTTTAGCGGCTTATATCCTGCCGCGTTCAGGCTTAGGTCACAAGCATGGCATTGTCTTAGGTAATTTAGTCGGCTTAATTGACTCTGATTATCAAGGAGAAATTATGATTTCTTGTTGGAATCGTAGTCAAACTGCTTTTACAATTCAACCTGGTGATAGAATTGCACAATTAGTTATTGTTCCTGTTTTACAGGTCAAATTTGAAGTAGTTGATCAATTTAATCAATCACAAAGAGGAACTGGAGGCTTTGGCCATTCTGGGGATTCTTAACAAGCACTTAAGCTTTAGTTAAGATAATTATGGTAATATTACGGCCATAATAATCATAATAGTAATAAAAATATGCCCAGAAAATCTAGAAAAAAGCTGACTCTTCCTACTAAAGAAGAAATGCAATTAGCCACACTTGTTCCTCGTGAACCAAGCTATATTCCAGCTATTATCCTTCTTTTGGATTCCAGCCAAGATCCTATCTTCTGTACTTCATTCTTAGTTGATTACTTAAAAGTCCATGACCCTGACATATCTATTTTGGATGAACATGAGCTCATTTATTTTTTTGCTGAGCTTTATAAAAAAAATCTTCTTATTTTTAATGAAACTTCAACACCCACTTTCATGTTGTATTTTTCAAAAATAATTTCCAGACAGCCTGAACTTGAACCTGATACAGGTGTCATTACCTTTCTCATTAGACTTATCGATGAAACCTCCATTGATGTCCGCTCAGCGTTATTAAGTAAGACTCATCGTCCTCAAGCAAGCTATCCTGTTGTAAGAGCTTTTTTACAAAGCCGCAAACCAATTCGGGAAACAGTCTACCCAGCGCTCTTAAAATTACTGAGTGATTATAGTCATGAAGGCATCTTGGAAATATTCTTTGAGGAAATAGTTTTATTATTAAAAATGTATCTGGAATGCAAAAAAATCGGTGACGAACCTATTGCTTTTAATCCAATTCGCAATGCTATGATTTATTATTCAGCTGATAAACTTTGTTTTTTAGTTTTTCAGATAAACAAAATAATCGAATTTAATGATGATTTAACTGCCATTTATAATAAATTGCTGGTGGGTGATGCTCCAATTAATAAATTAGCTCAAATTAGTAAAATTATAATTGACTCATTAACATTAGATAAATTGAGTGAGCGTATTCCTGCATTTGATTTAGCTGCTGATAAATATAGCGATTATAATGCTGGCCTCTTTTTACAATTACTTGATGAGGAAGCAGCTGCTAAACAACAAGCAGCTAGAACTAAAGCTGCTAAAAGAAAAGCGCAAACAGCTGCTAAAGCTAAAAAAAGAGAAGCGGCAAGTGCTCAAGCTGCAAGTGAAGCTCAACAAATAGCTGAAGCAAAAAGTCCGATTAAAGAAAAAATCTCTCCTCCGCCTCCACCGTCGGCAACTTCCGCTTCATCAAAACGTAAAAAACGTAGAAAACATAAAAAGCTTGTGGCTTTAAGCGCAACAAGTGGAACAGGCGAGGATGACAGCCCCGCACTAGAAAAGGCTGTTGCAGTTGACACACCTGTTTTAGAAAACCCCATCCATTCACCTTTTCTTATGCCAAGTACTCCAGACATACTATTACGCCTTACCCAATCACCTGCTGCAGCCGTATCACCTCGCACCGAAGCTGAAACATGGGTAGATAAAGTAAGCTTTCTTTGCCAACAATTTCTTATCGCAATTAGTAATGATTTTTTAACTCCTGCTACAGCAACCTTATTATCTAATAATTTTTTAACTATCATCCATACAGCTTTATATAATATTAATCTTGCAAGAAAATTTGAACGGGGTGGTTTCAAAGAACTTTTGACTGCCGAGGATATTTTTGTAATAGATCCTGAAGAAAGTAGATTAGAAAGAGACAGGGGGGGAAGTGTACTTTCTTTAGAGTCAGGAAGAACCATCTTCGATGCAGAATCAACTGATAGAGAATCTGTTGCTAGCTCACCTAGTGAAAGAAGTATGTTTAGCAGAGATTCTTCCCCTGAATTATCCTTAGTAATTTTAATTAATAAATGGAATTTTAAATTAAATGTACTGTGTATAAAGTTAATGAAATTGTTACCCAGCGAACCTTCTGCTACTAAAGACAATATCGAAGCTTTGTTATTACTATTACAAACTCTTTATTATAAGCACTTAGATTATCCTCCGTTATCAAGCTATCCAGACAAACTTGCCGAATATGAGCTTTATTTATATGGTACTGGTATTAATTTCGGAGAATCTGAAGATTTTGACTTAACTGCTATTTCTGATGCTAAAACTGCAAGCTTAGATTCTATGCTAGGTAGTCTTTACAGTGTGTTTACAGAAGAGCTTAGTAAATCATCCGGTTTTGGCAGAAAATTAATAGATCAAGAAGCCATTCAATTTAGATTTAAAGCTAGAAGAGAAGGAGAAGCTGTTTATAAGCCAGTTGATATAACTTTTTATCAGCGTTCTACTATTCCTAACTTACTAACTTTAGCACAAAAAGCTGCTACCCATGTTGTACACCCTGCTATGTATTATGTAAACATTAAAACAGGTAGAATGATTACGACCCATCAAGCGATGACTTCTTATTTTAGTAAGATCTTTGAATCGAATTCACTTGCAGAAATAGTAGCTAGCATTAACGAACGTAGAACTATTAATGAAGTACAGCAAAAACAACTGAGATTTTTCTTAAAAATCTGGGTAAAATTTTACCCAGAAATTAAGTGCGGTAATTGGCGCTTAGGCCCTCATGCAGCATCTATTCTTCGTGCCGTACGAAACTGGCTAATCGTGGAACGTCCAACATTACCTAGTGATCATCCTATTCTTGCTACTTTAATTAATGTCTATGAACGATGCACTTTTTCAAGACTGCCCTCTTGTTTAGAAGCATTTGAATTTTTAGGCTTTACTTTAAGAGGTTCTGATTATTCTTCACCCCGCGGCAATTTATTAAGAGGCGCAGCTGCCATTGTCATACTACCCGAAGAAGTTTTGCAACCCATCGTTTCTATTCAATCCCCTCCTTCTAAAGCAAGACTTTTTGTTGCTTCATCCCCCGCTACGCAAGCAGGCGCAGCTGCTAGTCCAGCCGCCGGCTATAGAAGTCCTGTCTCTTAGATTTACCAGAATAGTTTTTCTGTAGATTTGCTTTAAAATGATTGTTTTATATGCTATTTTTGAGCTTATTGTATGTTGAGATTAAATAAAGTTATGCAAGATTTGTATAAAAAACAAGCAAAGAGAAACATGATTACCCAGCAAATTCGTGCCTGGGACGTGCTAAATGATGATATTCTTGATTTAATGAATTCAGTGCCTAGAGAAATATTTATTCCTAAAGGTTACGAACATTTAGCTTATGCCGATATCAATACTCCCATTGGTAATGGCCAAGTAATGCTCGCCCCCAAAGTAATTGGTAAAATTTTAGCGGCGCTTGTTATTATTCCCACTGAAACAGTTCTGGAAATTGGGACTGGGTCTGGTTATTTAACCAGCCTGCTTGCTAAACAATCCAATCATGTCTACAGTATTGAAATTGACCCTGAAAAAAAACGGTTAGCTCAAATTAATTTAAAAAGACTAGGTATAGAAAATATTTCTCTCATGACGGGAGATGCTGCTAAGGGATGGAGCCCTAATGCACCTTATGATGTAATTATTACCACCGGCTCTTTTCCTAAATTACCGACTACCTTGCAAAAGCAACTAAATATTGGGGGACGTATTTTTGCAATTATTGGATCAGAACCTAACATGCAGGCTTTATTATTAACTAAACTTGCTGAAAATTCTTGGGAAGAGAAATGTTTATTTGAAACCTCTGCTCCTAGATTAATAAATGTTAATGAGAGCATACCTTTCATTTTTTAAATGCTGGAAGTATTATGAAAAAATCGTTTACTTTAATTGCTAGCTTGCTTGTTACCCTAACAGCTTCTGCTTCCACACCTAATTTAATTGATGTTTATCATGCTGCTTTACAAAATGATCCAACTTTTCAACAAGCTTTAGCTAATCGTGATATTGCTCAACAAAATTTACCTTTAGCTGTTGCAGCATTATTACCACAAATCAGTTTAGTAGGAACAGGTGAATACGAAAAAACTCAACTTCATGGTAGCAATATTTTTAATGGAGCCACTAATCAAACAGGCTCAGCTTCTGGCACTAATAAGGATAGAAGTTTAGGCTTTACGTTAAGTTTGGATCAAACTATTTTTAATTTTACTAATTGGATGGATGTTGCTTCCGAAAAATCGGCCGTTAAAGCAGCTTATGCTACTTATACAGCAGCTGTACAAACACTTATTCAAACAACTGTGCAAGATTATTTTAATGTCCTGTTAGCAGAATCAAATGTTATTTATACGAAAGCTGAAGAAGAAGCGTATTATCGACAATATATTCAAGCCAAAGAAAGCTTTGAAGTAGGCGTTAAAACCATAACCGATGTCTATAACGCTAAAGCTTCTTATGATTCTTCTAAAGCTGATTATGTAGCGGCTATTAATAATTTAGCAGACCAACGTGAAAATTTACGAGCTATTACTGGTATTTACTATCCTAAACTTGCTGGCTTAAGAAGTTTACCGCTCGCTACGCCAAAACCTGCTAACATTAATTCTTGGAGTGAAACTGCTATTCAACATAATTGGAATTTACAAGCCGCTAATTATACTATGGTTTCAGATCATGCCGCAATCAAAGCAGCTTATGGTGGCCACTTACCCTCTTTAGCGTTTAATGGTAGTTATGAAAACACTTATACCGATAATATTGATAGGTCAGGGAGCAGTAGATCGAAACAATTAATTGGACAATTAAACTTAACTGTTCCTATTTATAGTGGTGGACAAGTTACTGCGCAAGTTAAGCAAGATATTGCTCAATATGATTTGGCAGCTGGGGAATTTGAACAAACCTATCGCACAACGGTTAATAATACTCGTCAAGCTTATTTAGGCGCTATTTCAGGTATCAGTAAAATACAAGCCGATGAACAGGCAATTCTCTCTAATCAAATCACTTTAGAAGGCATGGAAGAGGGCTATAAAGTCGGTACGCAAACGATGACTGATGTGTTAATTGCTCAACAAAATTTATATGAAGCGCAGCTGCAAACAGCTCAAGATAAAAATAATTATATTATGAGCCTAGTTAATTTAAAACAAGCCGCAGGAACTTTAAGTACTGACGACGTGACGGTTTTAAATTCTTATCTATCATCCCAATCAATTTCTCTTAATAGCCCTATCGCTAAAAAGCCTAACACAAGTGTTAAATCAAAATTATATCAAGCCGTCTCACCAACCATCAAAAGCACAAGCCAACCAACCTCTTCGACCCAAACTAAAACAGAAAAAAACAATTAATCATTACTAGGTTGTTGCTGTAAAGCAAAAAAATCATGGGGTCTACCGATATCTTGCCAAAGTCCTGAATAATATTGACCAGTCACTTTTTTTTGAATAATAGCTGGTTTTAATACTTCTGTTAAAAAAAAATTTTCTTTGCTAACACCAGTAAATAGTTTGGGATGCAATACCGCTATGCCGCTATAAGTATAAGTTTTATTAGTCTTTTCACAAACCAAACGGCCTGCAAGTGAAAAATCACCGCCAGGAATGTGTGGTGGGTTATTCACTAACACCAAATGCGCTAATTCAAGTTCTATATTTTTTAAGTCTTGATAAGGAAAATTCGTATAAATATCGCTGTTAGTTAATAGAAAGGGTTGATCGCCTAACAAAGGCAAGGCTTTTTTTATACCGCCCCCTACTTCTAAAGGCTCGGACTCAACTGAATAAGAAATTTTAACACTATAACGTTCACCATCACCAAGATAGGCTTGTATTTGCTGCCCTAAATAAGACACATTAATAACTATTTCGGTAAAGCCGGCTTTAGCCAACGCTAATAAACGATATTCAATTAAACTCAAATTATTAATTTTGAGCAAAGGTTTAGGAGTGTGCAAGGTTAACTCACCAAGTCGCTTACCACGTCCAGCTGCCATAATCATTGCTTTCATGCAAAAACCTTTTTCTTTTCCCAGGCAGGAAATATCTTTGTTAATAAAAACTCATTGAAAACGTTGAGTTCCGGATATTTTGCAGAAATCTGTTTGACATAATTTAAGGCTCTTGAGATAAATTGCAGATAAAAATCATTATTATCTCGCAGCTCTTTTCTAGCAAAGATAAAAATGGCTTTAAGATGGCGTTGCAGACCCATTAAATCAAACCATCGTAGATATTCCTCTTTACTAATTGATTTTAATTGCGAAGAAGATTGTAACATTTTATAAAATATTAAAGCCCAGCACTCGACTTGAGCTACTGGCCAATCTATATAACAATCTCTGATAAGAGAAACCAAATCATAAGTGATTGGGCCGATTACTGCATCCTGAAAATCCAGAATCCCTACTTTGTTATCAGGTAACATCATTAAATTTCTAGAATGATAATCTCGATGCACGCACACTTGTGGTTGATTCACAGCACTTGTTAATAAGATATTATAGGTATCATTTAATAACTGTAACAGGTCTGGTGTTATAGCAAGGTGTAGATATTTATCTAAAAACCATTCTGTAAAAAAGTTAAGTTCTTTATGCATCGCTTCCCACCCAAACACTGGTAGCGGCCAATTTTCTATACCCTGACAAGACTGTATAATGATTAAATCATCTAGTGCTAATTGATAATAGTGATCAACATTACTGGCATTTAATTCATAATGATAAAGCTTAGTACCAAAATTACTAATTAATAAAAACCCTTGTTTTTCTTCAGCCAAAAACACTTCTGGGGTATTAAGCCCCAATTTTCTAAAGGCTCGAGTAATATGAATATAAGGATGAAAATCCTCTAGTTCTGGTGGTGAATCCATAACAATATATTGATCATTATCTTTAATTCGAAAGTAACGTCGAAAGCTGGCATCACCTACGATAGGTATTAATTCGATCTGATTTTTTAATTGTTTTTCTAACCATTTGGTTAATTGTTGTAATCGATGATCCACTAGCTTGCCTCTTCAGTAATGCTTTATTATATTAAAAACTTCTTATTTTACTAACCTTTATCTCTTTAATTCTGTCTTAACGCTCATGCTGGCCAAACTTTGTGCTGCAATAGTCTAGATAATAGTTATGGTAAAGCACACGATATTTGCTAAAATATTTTGCTTAAATTTATAGTAAAGGAATTCACCATGCCTAAAGATTTTATTTTTACCTCAGAATCAGTCTCAGAAGGCCATCCGGACAAGATTGCAGACCAAATTTCTGATGCTGTCTTAGATGCTATTTTAACTCAAGATAAACACGCTCGTGTTGCTTGCGAAACCTATGTTAAAACAGGCATGATTCTGGTAGGGGGAGAAATTACAACTTCTGCTTGGGTAGATATTGAAGAATTAACTAGAAGAACGATTCGTGAAATTGGTTATAACAGCTCAGCAATGGGATTTGATTGGGAGTCTTGCGCTGTGCTTTCAGCAATTGGTAAACAATCTTCTGATATCGCTCAAGGAGTTGATAGACCAGATCCAGCCAACCAAGGAGCAGGGGACCAAGGTTTAATGTTTGGTTATGCCACGAATGAAACCGAGGTATTAATGCCAGCACCCATTACCTATGCTCACCTTCTTGTTAAAAGACAAGCTGAGATTCGTAAAAATAAAGTTTTAACCTGGTTACGCCCTGATGCCAAAAGCCAAGTAACCTTTATTTATGAAAATAGCCGTCCAGCTTATGTAGATACTGTAGTTTTATCGACTCAACATGATGAAACTATTAAACATAAAGATTTAGTGGAAGCAATCATGGAAGAAATCATTAAACCTGTTTTCCCCAAAGAATGGCTGCATCCAGATACTAAATATTTTATTAATCCAACAGGCCGATTTGTGATTGGTGGCCCCTTAGGTGATTGCGGTCTAACTGGTAGAAAAATTATTGTCGATAGTTATGGTGGTATGGCAAGGCATGGTGGTGGCGCTTTTTCAGGCAAAGATCCGTCCAAAGTGGACCGTTCTGCTGCTTACATGGCTCGCTATGTTGCTAAAAATATTGTTGCCGCTGGCTTAGCTGAACGTTGCGAAGTACAAGTTTCCTATGCTATTGGTGTAGCTGAACCTACTTCTATTAGTGTTGATACGTTTGGAACAGGTAAGGTTAGCGATCAAAAATTAATAAGCTTAATTAGAGAACACTTTGATTTAAGACCTTATGGCATAATCCAATCGCTTAACTTATTACGCCCTATTTATAAGCAAACAGCCACTTATGGTCATTTTGGTCGCGATGATATAGATTTACCATGGGAAAAAACAGATAAAGCACCCCAACTTGCTCGAGAACTTAAAGCTATTCACGTTTAAATTAAAACAAGATGCGAATTAATAGAGTGTATTGTTCTGATAACCTCAGTGTTAACACTGAGGTTATTCTTACTGGTCCTGCTGCGTTACACGTTACCAAAGTATTAAGATTAGCGCCTAATTCGTTATTAGTATTATTTAATGGTGACAGTTATGACTATGAGGGAACCATTAATAAGATTGCTAAATCTACTGTTTCAATTCAGCTCCAACAAAAAATTAAATTAACTAATGAATCCTCTCTTTATTTACACCTGGGACAAGCCATTTCTCATAGTAATAAAATGGATATTGCTATTCAAAAAGCTGTAGAGCTTGGTGTTAATGAGATTACTCCTATCATCAGTGAATTTTGCGAAATTAAGCTTTCAAAAGAGCGCTGGGAAAACAAACTTTCCCATTGGCAAAAAATCATTATCAGCGCCTGCGAGCAATCTGGTCGAGCAAAGCTACCTTTGCTAAATCAACCTATTCAATTTGCTGATTGGGTTTCTGCAAGAAACGAGGCGTTAAAATTAATTTTGCATCCTTATCATGCAACAAAATTGTTAGCTAAAGAGATTTCTACCACGGCATTATTAATTGGTCCAGAAGGTGGTTTTAGTAATCCAGAGGTTGATTTTGCTGTTAAACAAGGCTTTCAAGCTATTCAGTTAGGGCCTCGTATTCTACGCACTGAGACCGCTACGATTGCAGCCATAACCTTAGTTCAATGTCAATTAGGTGATTTTTAAGTATTGGGTACAAATAGATGCTATCTTTTATAATACATTTATCTTATTCAATTATTATAAATTTGTTCTTCGAATCCTTAAATTTATCAAAGCAATGTATTTAAATCAAGGCTTGTTTTAAATACAGAAAACTCATTAAAGCAATGGCTAAAAAGGAAAAATATTTAATGAAAAAAATGGTGGTAATTAATAGGCTTAATTATTATAACTTCATTGATTTTAAATATCTTGAAAATAAAGGCCTTCAGGTTATTCCTTTGCTTATACAAACACCTAGCATCTATTATAAAAATGGCATCGTTTTAGAAAATTTCAATTATACACTACTGTTAAATACCATAAAAAAAATAAGTCCGGACTATATTTGTAGTATGTATGATGGATTTATGCTAGCTATAGCTAAAATTCGTGAAACTCTAAATCTTCCTGGATTATCATACAATTCAGTACAAAATTTAATTAATAAAAATCAAGTTTATAAAACTATCGACTCCGCATTAAAAATTCCTAAAACTATATTACTCAGTAATGAAATGACTTATTCTGAATTAACTAACTTATTAATGACTGATACTATTTTTGTAAAGCCGCATAGTAAATCAGGCTCAGAAGCCATCTGTATAATTTCTTCTGAACATGAATTTTTAAAATTTAAACAAGAAAAACAATTTCAGGCGAGTTCTTATATTGCACAAGAGTATATTCAAGGTACTTTCTATCACTGTGAATTAATTGTGCAAAATGATGAGATAAAATTTTTATCTGCACGACAATATTCAGCACCTAATCATAAAATGATTACTGATTCTATTCCTCTATTTAGTATTGATATCGACAATGAAATTACAAATAAAATAATAAAGCAAGCGGCCATTATTGTTCAAAAACGGATGGCTTTTAATAATGGTATAATGCATATTGAATTTTATCTTAATAAAAACATGAAACCTATATTTATTGAAGCAAATATTCGAAATCCAGGGATTTGGCTTAACAAAATGTATCATATGAAATTAGGTATTTCATTTGAAACTCTTATGCTACAAATTGAAGCTGGTATTAAACTAGACAATATTATACCTGATAATGAATATTATATCTGTGGGTATTATCCTATCCTTCCGGGAACAGTAAAAAAAATTAACTATCCCTCGCTCACAATAAAGCATGAGTTAGATGTTACTGTTAAAATTGGCTATTCTTATGACAAACCGATCAAACTTTCAAAAGCAGCTGCTATTGTGGCATGGGACAATGCTTTTGATAAAGTTTTTTCGACCTACCAGCAATTAAATACTCATAGGCTATTAGAAGTAGAATAGTTGTTCATCTTTCTATATAAGCTTTGGCCTTAACTTTTTATTAACATCTGCTATATTATTAAATCAGATGTTAACAAAATTGGAATTAGTAAAAACATTACCCCCTTTACAGATTAAATAATTTTAAAAAAATCAAGAAATGAATTATTTAATCAGATGTTGAACAATATATTTTGAATAATGCTTTGCAATCTCTGCAATGAATGCAGGAAAGTCAATATGCGCCTCGTGATTAGCCTTGTCTGAAATTGTTCTTATAATAACAAATGGAATTGCATAGTCATGGCAAACTTGTGCTACAGCAGCCCCCTCCATTTCCACTGCCATGGTTTCTGGTTTATCAATTAATATTTCTGCAAACTGTTTAGAGCTAGTAATAAATTTGTCACCACTACCAATGGTACCAATATAGCATTTAGGTTTTGAGATTTTAAATTTGGTTAAAGATTCAAATGGAATCATGGTGGTTACTTTAGCTAAAATTTCTTCACAAACAGCTTTAGCCTCGGTAACTAACACAGGATCTGCATAAAAAAATGTTACGCCTGTTAAAGGTATTTCATATTTTGGTAAAATGGGTGAAGGGTCCATATCATGTTGATATAATTTTTCAGATATTACTATATCACCAATATTAAGTTCTGGATTGACAGCCCCTGCCACCCCCACAAAAATTAACTGCTTAATTTTAAATTCGTTAATTAAAGTTGTAATGGTTGTCGCTGAAGCAACCTTACCCCATCTTGAAAAAACGAGCACCACCTCAACAGTATTTATTTTTCCAATAATATAGACTCTACCACCATAAGTAGTTTCAGAAATATCTGTCATAAGTTCTTGTATAACTTCTACTTCTTCTGGCATGGCGCCCATAATACCAATCTTCATACTTTCTCCACTATTTTAATTACCCACATTGAAATGATTTAGAGACAATTTAAAACTTTAATAACTAATTTTGCTGAATTTTCTGCAGCTAATTTTAAAAACTCTTCGTGAGTTAATTTAGCATCTTGATCTCCTGCATCGGAAATGGCCCTAAAAATAATGAAAGGAATATTTAACTGGTGACAAGCTTGAGCAATTCCTCCTGCCTCCATTTCCAAAGCATACGCTTCAGGGAATTGAGATTTAATTTTAGTAATATTTTCAATACTATTAATGAAAGAGTCTCCTGAAACAATTAACCCTGGCTTTATAGTTGGTCCTATTGCTACTTCCATTTCAGTAACAATTTTTAACAACACAGGATCAGGGATAAATTTACTTGGCATACGCGGCACTTGGCCATATTCATAACCAAAAGCAGTCACATCAACATCATAATAACTTACTGCATTTGAAACTACGATGTCACCTATTCTTAATACTGTCTGTAATCCTGCAGCTGAACCGGTATTAATAATATGGGTAGGGGAAAATAATTGATTTAATAAGGTAATTCCTATCGCAGCACTAACTTTACCAATTCCTAGCTTTTGTAAAACCACTTCTTTGCTATTTATTTGACCTGTATAGAACTCAAACCCTTTGATTTTTTGCTGCTGCTTATTACTTAACTGATTGACTAGGTAACTAATTTCCTCTTCTATTGCACAAACAATTGCTGTTTTCATTTTTTGCCTTGCTTAATTTTAATTATAAAAATAAAAAGCGCCACGGCAGTGGCGCTTAAACTTCTTGGGATTGGTAGCAAGAAGTTTGTCACTTTTTGCCCAGCGACTTGGGCCCCTTGGTTGGATACTATAAATATAGCGCGTTTTATTTTATTAGCGATAAAAAACTAAATATTTTTTATTTCTTAATGAAAAAACTGCTACTTTATTAATTTTTAATCCTGATGAGTAATATTTTAGCTACTGCTTTTAGGGGGTGTAATAAAAGTAATATTTTAATCTCTACTAATATGAGCTAATTTAAACCAATACAGTTATAAACATGGCAAAAACCACCACCTTTAACCCGTATAGGATAAAAAGAACTGCTAAGGTTTCTTGAATAATAAACCGAAATTATTTAATGCTCCCGGCTTTTTTATTTAAAAATAATTACTTATTAAAACAAAGCCTAACTTCAAGAATTTTTGCAAAGACACTTTCTGAGGGTTTGATCTTTTCAGTAAGCTTCAGATCAGGATTTAATGATTGTAAATAAATATCTATACCTTCCAATAAAACCTTCTTAGGAAAGTACTTATCCTCTTCTTTAGAATAGATTAAAGCATAGTCTCCATCAGAAGCTTCTACTGCAGGATCAATGATTAAGTAAGCGCCTTGAGAAAATATCTCACCCCAATTAGAGCTTTGAACAATTAAAGCAAACGCTTCTTTGCTTAATAGTTGATTACTAGGTATCCAATGACTAAACTCTTGTAATTTATTGGATTTAAATGATTTAATTTCTTGCCAAGCAATGACTGGCACCTGTTTGACAATCATAGTCTTATTACGAGCAGGCTCAGTGACATAGCCTTTACTTAACGCCGTTTCCCCAATTAACTGGCTAATGGTAATATCAAAAAAGTTAGCTATAGGTAATAAAGAAGCTAAAGTTGGATTAGAGTTGGGGTCATTTTTTATTCTCGATAGGCTAGAGGTTGCTATACCAGTAGCAGTAGCTAAACGAGTATCATCAATCTTTCTTTCTGCCATTAGAGCTCGAATAATTTCGCCAATATTATGGTTAAAAGAGGTTATTTGGTCATTATACTTTATTTTGTCTTCACTCATATAATCAAAAATCACTTTTTTAAATAAAAATTTATTGTTATTTTTTCCATATAATATTGACATCCTTTTTATTTAAGCTAATATAGTCATTAAATAGGCCGTAACTATCAAAGATTGCGCTTAAACCTGCTGATTATAGCAAGTCTACTGTATTTACACTAGTTTTCCTCATTACTATGCCACCTATTTCTTGCGGGAACCCACCCTCTAAACTCCAGCAATGGCCAGCGCAAGGCTGGCCTTCATTTATCTTGTTTAAGTACTGTTAAATGATTTTGCTTTTAGTAACTTGTCGCTATAATGAGAAAAAAGGGATGACTTGCATGCGTAAATATTTAATAGTATTAGGAACCTTATTAATTTGTAATCTATCGTTTGGAGCCTTATATCCTACTAATTTCGCTCCCAAAATAATTCCTAAGCCTCAAACAAATTATCGTTATACTTGTAATTGGCCTTACTACCCAGCTATACAATCTTTGCTACGACAATTAAAATTCTATCATGTCACGTCAATTGCTTATTCCTATCAATTACGATTAGTTATTCCTGACTACATGCTATTTAATCCAGGATCTAATGAGTTGAATGAAAACTCAAAAAAGACTATGAGCTTAGTTCTTTCATTATTAAGTTATTTGCCGGGTGCTAAAATTATTGTGATGGGTTATTCAGATAATGTTGCCGCCATTGAGATTAATAATAGACGCTCATTATTAAATTCTCAGAAAATAGCTGGTATATTATGGTCAAATGGTTATCCTGCCACATCGCAAACATTAGACTATTCAGGAGCAGGAGAAAGCAATCCAATTAATGATAACAGTTTAATTAATGGTCTTGCTAATAATCGTCGTGTAGAGATAATGATTGATTTGCCTCATTAAAAAAATGAGCTAGAATAATTAATTTAAACTCCATCCACCTTTATTAATAGCATTCGTCGCTGGCACAGTAACAGGTAAGATAGCGGCGGCTTCTTTAGCTAAAGCATAGCGATACGCAGGTGTTCCAGAATAACTAATTCGACTTTGATCTTCAGCTTGCGCAAAAATCAATTTATTCACATAAAAATTAGCAAATGCATTATCATAAGTTTTTACATACGCTTTATCGACTGTTAACCACCTGCCTGATAATACTGCATTATCATATAAAGCAACATTCAATTGACCTACATATCCACTCAAATCAAAATTATCATTGTTATAGCCTTTAAACTGTAATCCAGCAAAATTAATACCTTGCATCATCACCTGTTGCCGACCATTAGTTCTAATTAAAATATTCCCACCATTGATTTTGCCATTAAGTGAAACTGAACTGCCATTTTGTTGGTTAATACTCTCTAAAGTAAAGTTTCCATTTAAAGTAAGAGATCCCGGACCTATCGCATTAACCGTCACATAGCCCCCGACTATTTCATTTAAAGAAGCCTGCCCTGGTCCTTCAAAATTTACTTCACTTAAATAAAGCGGTCCATTCGCTGCAGTAAAGTTCACAGTATTTCTGATAGTTAATTGTGGTATAATTCCACCTCCACCGAGCCTTACATTTTGAGAATTTTGTACTGTCAAATTAAAATTAGCGCCTGGTTTTGAATAAATAAGCGGCCAATTAGCATGATTCAAAGAAATATTAATAGGGTTCTTTATATAAATACTCAAAATTATGTGTGAAATGTCTTTAGTGCTGGCTGAATGAGCGGGTTGAATTGTTAAAGTATCTCCGTATTGTTTTATAATAACTGCGGTTGATTTTCCTTGGGAATCCAAGGATATGTTAATCCTTGGTTCATTGCCATTGATGACAAATATTTGAGTTTGGAAAGGCCCATCAATGTAAAGCTGACGAACATTCGCAGGGATCGTAGATTGTCCAGTAGTTAAGACACTGTAGTGGACGCAACCCGTAAGCATCAATACCAAGATTGTTAGCAAAAACCCTTTTATTAAAATATTATCCTTAAAAATTTTCATGCTCACTTTCCAATTCTCTTTAAGAAGAATTTAATTTATCTATTTAAGTGTATTGTGTTTCAGAGCAAGGTGCAAATTTTTCAAAATCGTGAAGAGTTAATGTTTTTTTATCAAATTGAATTGATTATGCTTTTTGATAATGAAGCAGAAACCATTGGAAAGCAATAAGAATTGCTGCATTATTGAGCAGCCCGCTTGCTAACCAGTCCTTAGCCTCTTCGATACTTACCAGATGAGCTTTTATATCCTCCTCTTCATCAGCCAATCCGGAAATAGTCTCTATACCACTTGTATTAACTTCTGCAAAAAAAATTGTCAAATATTCATCGGAAGCGCCTGGGCTTGACCAATAACCACAAATTTTTTTCAGTTTACTGACTGCTAAGCCAGTTTCTTCATAGACCTCTCGTTTAGCAACTTCTTCTTCAGTTTCACCAGATTCAACAATACCCGCAACAATCTCTATCAGCCAAGGGCTTAATTGGTCATTTAATGCGCCAACCCTAAATTGCTCAATAAAAACCAACTTTTCTATTTTTGGATCAAATAATAAAGCGCCCACAGTGTTTTTTCGTTGAAATAGCTCTCTACTAACTGGTTTACTCCATGCGCCACAAAACTTCTTAAACTTTAGTTTTAACTGATTAATTTGAAAATAACCTTTATAAGCAGTTTTTTGTTCTATAATTTGGACATCGCCATCTTGAGTAAACGAACGAATTTTTTTTAGCATAATTAACTCTTCATGTGTTTATTTGTAATTAAATGAACAAAGTGTTATATAATTATCTCATAAAAAGGGATTTTACTGAAAAAATACAGAAGGAATAGATTGATGCCAATTCGATTATTAGCTAGTTTGCTTTTTATTGTTTCGTGGCTAACAGCTTTAGGTGCTAGTTACTTTGCTTGTCCTAATTCCACTCAATATGTTTATTTAGGCAGCACCCTCGATCAAGTTATTCAGACTTGTGGTACTCCTTCGAGTACTACTAATAGTTTAGTTCCCAATACACAAAGCGTACAACAAACGCAATGGGTTTATAATTACAAACAATGGTCTGGCTCTCCTGCTAACAATGGCCGAAATACACCTTACTATCAACCTAATATTTTTGTAGTAAATTTCAATCCTAATTTAACCATTGCTTCAATTTCTGTGAGTGGCCAAGAGGTGCAAGCAACCAATTTTTGCAATCCTAATATGCCCATTACCGTTGGTAAATCAACTAACCTGCAAGTAAGACAATTGTGCGGCCAACCCTCAATTATTCAAACCATTTCTAAAAAAACTGGCCAAGGCAATATTAACAAAACCGTATTAACATATCCTAACCAACCTAATATGCCAGTCATAACGTTAACCTTTGAAAATAATCAATTGATTAACATCAGCCCTTAGACCTTGGCAAATAATCCTAAACAATGGTAGAGTAATGAAACCGGATGGATGGAAAAATTATGCAACAACGAATCTTTGTAATAATCCTATTATTAAGTCTAATTCCAACTTTCTGTTTGGCTTCCTGGCAAATTGCAGGGGACCCAGTTAGAACTCCGGGTGCTCAGCCCTTGCAAATGGCTAATGGGGTAGCGCAAACCTATCAAGTCAATAAACGCTATACTCTAACTGCTAAAAAAGGCTTACTTATTTATACCGTCAGAAATTATGCTCACTCTCACAATTGGAAATTAATATGGATGGTACCTACTAACATCATGAATAATGTTAATGCTACCTTTACTGGACCAGACTTTCAGCATGTGCTGAATTTATTATTATCTTATTATCCGGCAATTACTGCGAGCTATAACCTACAAACACAAACAGTAACCATTACCAGGTCTTAAAAATTTTACCACTGCTGTTAAGTATATTTAGGCACGCCTTTTGAACCGGCTAACAATGGAACGGTGGAACCAACTTCAGGAGCCCCAAATAATCCACAAGTCCATCGGCTCCAACAGCTTGGCTCAGCGGGTTTGTCTGGCAAAAAAATTATCTCTACTCTTGCCGTTCTAAGCACAGCTTTGAAAACTTCATACTGAGTTGTATCAAAGACCTTCATATAGAGGGTGGCTTCCCGACTATCAAAAACTTTTCCTAATGCAGCGCTGTGTGTAGGAAATGCCTCTACTGGATCTCTTTTAACTTCACCCGCATCCATCATATTTGCTGTAATTAAACTTTCATTGATGCCTAAAGCCACGGCATAAGCAGCGAAATGATAACTATTATCACAGCCTCTTAAAAGGCCTAATACTACTTGGGCTAACTCCCCCGAAATGTCACCAATTAAATTTTTAATGGCTTTAAATAAAGTCAATGCCTCACCGAAACTGCCTGTATAAAGCCGCGTGCTAGCAATGATTCGATTAATTATATTGACTAATCCCTCGCTCTCTTGGAGTAATCTAGTTAAAGTTTCAATATTCTGTCTGGGCCAAGCAGTAATATCTTTAAGTAAAACACCAAGCTGTCTTAATGAGGGTTGATAGTCTATTGTTGTCAACAAAGCTGCTCTAAGCTGCTCAATGGTAAAAATAATTTCAGAAACTTTAATGAGTCTTGGCTCATCCACCCATCCTCTTGCTCTAACACTTCTTTCTGAAAACTGAACAGTTGCAGCATAAAATGGCCCACAACAACTACTCCCTTCTACCACAAAAAACTCTTCTTGAGTAAAATCTAGTACCGGGCTACCCGCAATATGACGGCCTTCTAAAATTTCTGGCACTACTGGAGTTAAATAAGTTACACCTTTATAATTAGCTATATAAGCAACTAAGTGTTTATCTAAAAATAATTGAAAAGCAAGTAAGTGTTTATCATCTTGCAGCAAAATTTTTACAAGAAGTGGATTAGCTAAATCTATTGCTGGCATCATTTTTTCCTTTTTTATACTTGTGTTATCTAAGCCATTGCGCCTAACATATAATGAACAAATATTTTTTAAAGTCCAGCAATTATTGCTATTACTTCCTCCGTATTATAGGCTTGCTGCTGTTGCTTTCTTGTCTTATCAATAGCAGGTAAAGAAATTCGATATGAGCATAGCTCGATACCGGCCTCAGGTGCCCACATTGCCCAAGGTATTCTATCTTTACTAAGTTTAGAGAATAGACTAAATTTTTTAGTGGCCTCATTATCTAAATTTGTTACTGCGATAGAGTGTTCTAACAAATGATCTCTTAATGTTTCATACTGATAAATATTGTCAACTAATTGTATTAATACAACCGCTTCTTCTGCAGTAATGCTTTCAATTTTACTTACCCGCTGCATAGCTGATAAGATAGGCTTAATTTTGCTCTCATTAATTCTTAAGTACAGCGATAAGAAAATTAGTCCTAGCACATTACTCTTATTCTGAACAAAGGCTAAGAATGTTTCTTCGAAAAATTTTAAAGATGATGCTGCACCATTATTTATCAGCTTCTCAATTGCCGTGAATATTAAAATGATATCAGGGCCCTCACTTGGGTTTGCAGTAACTTTTTGAATAAGCGCTTGCACAATATGAATTGCAAGCGAATGGTCATCTGCTGTTAAAGCAGTTTTTAAATGGTTGATGTTATCTATTTCCCAATCTTCTTGATCACAAAGTAAGGCTTTATACATAGCGATTGTTGGCTGATAATCTTTGCTAGGAAATAGTGCTTTTCTAAAAACTATCCGTGAAAAAGATATTGCGTGGGTCCAAGCACATTGCTTTTTACGATAGCTATACTCTCCTTCAGTCACCCACAGCTGATCAGTAGCAAGCCATTCTCTGTTACGAGGTTGATAATTTTTTCTATCAAGTTCAAGCTCAATAAAAAATTTAGCTTCGCTTTTATCTGTAGCAGACTCTTCTTCACTAAAAACAACTGTCGAAATTTTTCTTATGCCATTCACCAAAAAAACGAAAACTTCTTGTTGCCGTTTAAGCAGTTTTTGGAGATTTTTAGTATCTGCTAAAAGCAGAGCTCTTAAGAGATCTGGATCATCTTCACTAAATACTTGGGTAGCTAGCATATTCCCTCCTGCAACAACCAAAAGATTATTGTTATTATTAGCGTTTAATGCCCTTATTATAATAAAAATAGCTTAAACAAAGCTTAAGGGTTTATGCTTAAAAAAACACTTATTTTTCTTATAGTTAAATAAATTTAGGGGCGTTGTTGCGCAAATAAATCAATCAAAACAACGCCAAATTTAGGCTAAAAAGGTTGTGAGTGGAGTCTGTAAAAACTTTTCAATGGGTAAACCCTCTCTACCTCCTACTTGAATTATGTGATCGGGTTTAAAAATTTTATTAAACTCTGCTAATCCTGATAATGACATTCTTTGATTAGTACTTTTTACTTCTATTGCAATTAATTTATTTTGGCGCTGAACAATAAAATCAACTTCTTTATTTTTTTCTCGCCAATAATAAACTTTAGACTGATGATAAATAGACTGATTAAGAATATAAGAACCTACCGAAGATTCAACTAAACGTCCCCAATACTCTCCTTTTGTTTTAGCCTGTTCAAAATCGTAATTTCCTAGAGCTGTCATCAGCGCTGTGTTAAATACTTGTAGCTTTGGGCTGGCGGCGCGCTGTCTTACAGACTGTCCAGCAAACTTAGACAAACCAGTAATCATACCAACAGCTGACAGTAAATCTAAATAATGTGCTAAAGTAGTGGTATTTCCCACATCTTGTAATTGACCTAGCATTTTATGATATGACAGTATTTGCCCAGAATACTGGCAGCCTAGATAAAAAAGCCTTCTTAATAAGGCTGGTTTATCAATTCTTGCCAACAATAAAATATCTCGTGATATTGTTGTTTCAAGAAGAGAATCAGTAATATAGCGACGCCAACGATTTTCATCATGAATCAAGCTCGCCGCACCAGGATAACCGCCAAAATAAATATATTGCTCTAACTGCCAACCAAAGGCTTCTTGCATTTCTGTAAATGACCAATGAGTGATAGGAATCGTTTCAAATCTACCTGCTAAACTTTCGGTTAAGCCTTGCTGTAATATCAGCGGTGAGGAACCTAATAATAAGACTTTAATGTTGCTATTTTTCGCCGAATCTTCATCCCACAATTTTTTTACTATCGCTGGCCAAGCAATTACTTTTTGGATTTCATCTATTATTAATAAAACTTGCTGATTTTCTTTTAATAGTACTCTGGCTTGCTCCCATTGTTGCTGTAACCAAACAGAATCTTTTAAGGTTACTTCATCTGCCGAAGCAAAATGATAAATAGAATTTAATTGTTCCAGTAGTTGGCTTACTAAAGTTGTTTTACCGACCTGCCTAGGCCCTATTAGAACTTGAATAAACTGTCTAGGCTCTTGTATTCTTTTTAAAATATCATTTAAAATCAATCTCTTATACATAAACTTTAGCACCAATAATAAATTACTCAACGTATTGAGTAATTTTACTCAATGTATTGAGTAAATAGTATATTTATTTTAAATAAACCGCCTGGTTAAAAATAATCAGTTAATAATCAATATGTTATTAAAAAATACCCGTGTCTGCTAAGAAAAATTAAGCTAATTTAACTATGCCATCAAAAACTGAGGTGGCTGATCCCAACATAACAACCGGATGATTAATGCCCTGCCAAGTGATCTCAAGCTCACCCCCTAAGAGAATCACTTTAACTGTCGTTGCTAATTTTTTTTGAAAAATTCCAGCAACGACCGCAGCACAGGCACCACTACCACAGGCCTTAGTTTCAGCTACGTGCCTTTCATGGACACGAAGTTTAATTTCTTGTGGAGAAACTATTTGCATGAAACCAACATTTACTCCCTCTGGAAATAAGGCATGATGCTCAACAAAACTACCCAGCTCAGCAACTGGCGCTGTCATTACCTCCTCAACGATAAACACAGCATGAGGATTACCCATACTTAATGCAAAAAAATTAAGCTGCTGATGCTGGTAATTTATTTCATATTGAGTTTGCTGCTCTGCAACCAATAAAGGAATTTCTGTGGGTGAAAACTTTGGTGCGCCCATCGTAACACTAACATTATTGTTATCTTTCAGCGTTGTGGTAATAAGTCCTTTTTTAGTTTCAAATACACAAGTCTTTTTATTGGTTAAACCTTTTTTAAACACAAATTTTGCTATGCATCTTGCTCCATTTCCACATTGCTCGACTTCACAACCATTAGCATTATAAATTCTATACTTAAAATCAGCTGCAGCCTGGGTTGGTTTTTCCAATAATAATAATTGATCACAACCAATCCCTAAATGCCTATCTGCTAAATACTGTACCTGAGCTTTTGCAAGAGATACCTGTTGAGTCACCCCATCAATAATCACAAAATCATTACCCAAGCCATGCATTTTTGAGAAATGAAGTTTCATGCGTTAACCGTTACTGAGCTAGTGGTCGAAGTATTAGGTGCTTGTTGTTGCACCTGCGTATTTTTAGGTAAGTAAAGAGGGCCTGTCTGACCACAGCCAGTAATAAGGCAACTTAATCCAAAAACCAACACACTTTTGCTTAAATAATTTAAAAAAGACTGCATAAATAACCTTTTAATCTTTATAATAACTTTTCATTATACGTACTTATAATTCTTCGATACAATTAATTTTTTTAATAAACGGCTATGTATGAAAACTAAACTAAATGCAATTGAAATTAATGCTGACAACCCTCAGGCTAGCATTATCTGGTTACATGGTTTAGGTGCAAGTGGTGATGATTTTGTCTCTATTGTTCCCTTATTAAGTTTAGCCAATAAAGACCAAATTCGCTTTATTTTTCCTCATGCGCCTAAAAGACCTATTACTTTAAATTATGGCTATGTTATGCCAGGCTGGTTTGATATTTATAGCTTAGACTTTAATGGCCCTCAAGATACTGCGGGTATTCTTGAAGCCTATCAGAACGTCAGTGAATTGATTACTAAAGAAATTAACCTTGGAATTCCTAGTCATAATATTATTGTAGCCGGTTTTTCGCAAGGTGGGGCTTTAGCACTTTATACTGCCTTACATTACCCCCAAAAATTAGCAGGGGTAATAGGCCTATCTACCTTTTTACCACTTTCACAAGATCTTGCTAAAAAAATGAGTGCTGCTAATCGTAAGTTGCCTGTTTTTTTAGGACACGGCAGTAAAGATGGCTTAGTCAGTATTCAATTAGGTGAAATAACCAATCAGCTCTTGACTGACTATGGCTATCCCGTAGATTGGCATGCTTATCCGATAGAACATACTGTAGGCCAAGCTGAAATAAAAGATATTTCAGCTTGGTTACAAAAAAGATTATCCTTCAACTTGGTAAAGTGAATACACTTCATTTAACTGCTGGGTGACACGAATAAATGTTGTGCGTTTAGAAAGCTCTTTTAATCGTTGTGCACCGACATAAGTACAAGTAGAGCGAATACCACCTAAGATATCTAAAACAGTATGCTCAATTTGGCCGCGATAGGGGACATCAACAGATTTTCCTTCACTAGAGCGATATTCTGCAACACCGCCTTGATATTTTTTCATGGCTTCAGCTGAGCTCATACCATAAAATCGTTTGAAGGTACGCCCACCTTCTTCAACAATTTCTCCCCCACATTCATCATGACCAGCGAACATACCGCCCAACATCACAAAATCAGCGCCAGCAGCAAAAGCCTTTGCAACATCCCCAGGCACTGTACAGCCTCCATCTGAACAAACGTGTCCTTTTAAACCATGCGCTGCATCAGCACATTCAATAACTGCTGATAATTGCGGATAGCCTACACCTGTTTTTTTTCTGGTGGTACAAACTGAACCAGGACCAATACCTACTTTAACGATATCAGCACCAGCTAATATCAATTCTTCTGTCATTTCACCGGTTACTACATTCCCCGCAATGATAGTTTTTTCTGGAAATGCCTCGCGAGTCTTTTTTACAAAATCAATAAAATGTTGTGAATAACCATTAGCAATATCTAAACAGATAAAAGGAATATCCACTTTAGCTAAAATTGTTTTTAAATTTAAAAAATCTTCTTCTTTAGTACCTGAGCTAACAAAAGTATAATTTTTTGCGGCGGAATGTTGTTCAATAAACACTTGCCACTCTTTCATACTAGCAAATTTGTTTAATGCAGTAAGCAATTTATGCTTGTGCAAAACAGCTGCCACTTGAAAAGTTCCTGTGTGATCCATATTAGCCGCGATAATAGGAACTCCACTCCAAATCTTTTTACTATGGTAGAAGGTAAATTCTCTCATTAAATCAACTTCTACTCTTGATTTTAAAGTACTACGCTTAGGTCTAATTAAGACATCTTTAAAATCTAGTTTTAATTCTTCTTCAATACGCATAAATTTACCTTAATAATTAATAGCTAAACATTATATCAAGATTATTGTAAGTTCACAGCTTCCCCTGAGTCTAAGGTCGAAACACCCAGGTGTTTAGCCAAAGTTTGGCCTATATCAGCAAAGGTTGTTCTTGCTCCTATAAAACCAGATCGTACTTTGGGTCCAAAAAATAAAACTGGGATACATTCTCTGGTATGGTCAGTTCCTCTAAAAGAGGGATCACAACCATGATCAGCGGTAATAACAGCCAAATCTCCTGGTTTTAATAATTTTTCAAACTCGGGTAATCGTTTATCAAATGCTTCTAAGGCCTTGGCATAACCTATCACATCTCTTCTATGGCCATATTTTGAATCAAAATCTACAAAATTAACAAACGTTAAACTGTTTTCAGGTGCAGTAGATGTCTCTGTTAATAATTTATCAAATAAGGCTAGATTATCATCGGCTTTCACTTCTTTAGAAATACCTTGGTGAGCAAAAATATCAGCGACTTTACCAATTGCAATCACTTGCTTACCCGCAGCTACCAACTTATCAAGTAAAGTAGGTGAGGGAGGCGGAATAGAATAATCTCGACGATTACCAGTACGATAATATTTGCCATCCTGCCCTAAAAAAGGCCTAGCAATTACACGTCCTACATTATAAAAATCTACTAACTTACGTGCTATTAAACAAATTTCATAGAGTCTTGTTAAGCCAAAATGTTGTTCATGACAGGCTATTTGAAACACACTGTCTGCAGAAGTATAAACGATGGGTTTTCCTGTTTCGACATGTTCATCACCAAGCTCATCCAAAATAAGCGTTCCTGAAGCGTGCTTATTACCTAAAATACCAGGGATTTTCGCTTGTTTAATAAATTCATCAATCAGTTCTTTGGGGAAACAAGGCACTTTACTAGCAAAATAGCCCCAGTCAAATAAAACAGGAACACCGGCAATTTCCCAATGACCACTGGGCGTATCCTTACCAAAACTTTTTTCTATCGCATAACCATAAGCACCTGTTAAATCATGCAATACCAACTGCTCTAAAGCAGGATGAGGTTGATACGCTTTGGCTGCTGCCACTAAACCTAATCGAATTAAGTTAGGAATAAATAATGACTTTTGACAAGCAGCGACAATATGGGCGAAAGTATTACTACCTTCATCACCAAAATTTTTGGCATCTGGTGCCGCACCAATGCCAAAAGAATCTAATAATAAGATAAAGGCACGTGCCATAATCAAACTATCTCTTCATTTATAATAAATAGATTTTGCTGGCTATCTCTACCACTATCACCAAGCAAGTAATGATGTCGACAAGTTGCTACGTAACGGTCATTACCACCAATTTCTACTTGTGCGCCTTCGCGAACCGCCTGCCCATTTTCATCTATTCGTAAATTCATAGTCGCTTTACGGCCACAATGACAAATGGTTTTAATTTCAGCTAGTTCTTCGGCCCAGGCTAGCAAGTATTTACTACCTTCAAAAGGCTCTCCTAGAAAATCTGTTCTCAATCCATAAGCAAGCACTGGACAATTCAGTTGTAAGGTTACTGTCGATAATTCTTCAATCTGGTTTTTATTTAAAAACTGTGCCTCGTCTATCAAAATACAACGAATAGTGGGTCTTTTTTTAATTTCTTGTTCAATAAAATTAAAAAAATTAAAACTTTGATCAAAGACAATTGCGTTCGCAGTTAAACCAATGCGTGAGGCAATTTTGCCAACTTGATAGCGGTTATCAAAACTAGGGGTAAAGAGTAAAGTGTCCATACCTCTTTCTTGATAGTTATGCGAAGATTGCAACAAAATTGTACTTTTTCCAGCATTCATGGCTGAATAATAAAAATAAAGTTTTGCCATTTTTAGTACCGAATTACGTTAAATATTGAATTATATTATCAACCCAAAGACAAAAGTAAGCTAAACTGTTCCAAAATCCACTATTGCGAGTAAAAACTACTACTGTTACGGAAGCCCCTTTGCGTAAAGGATACTGCTCTATAATTTCTATTGGTACTAATTGTACCGGAAAACGCTGCGCAAGGCGTACCCAATTATGGGTTTTTTCAATATAGGGCAAATAATTACCAGGCATGGTCTCAAGTAGATTAATCCCACTGCCAATACCTGTAACTTTTGCTTTAAATAACTTCCCTGGATACATATTTATACTTATTAAAGCAGACTGGCCTATTTTAATATTGGATAAATTATTTTCCTCATAATTAGCCTGGATCCACCAACCCTTTTGGCTAACAATAGACATCTGGATTTCACCTTGATTGGCATAATTACCTACATAAGTATGTAAATTAACTATGGTCCCAGGCGCTGGCGCATAGACCTTGGTTTCTTTCAAGTTTAATTGCGCGGTTGCTAAAGCAGTTTGCGCTTGTTTAATATGAACATTTACGCCGTTGATTTCTGAACCTAAGTTTTGTTTAGCAGCATTAAGCGATTGAATAGCTTGAGCGAGCTGAGCCTGGGTATCAGCCACACGCTGATTAACATCTAACATTTGACTGGCGCTTACATAACCTGCTTTGGCTAAGGTACTTAGCTCTTGATAGTGCTGCTTGGCCGTTTCAAGGTTTGATTTTCTCTCAGCAATGAGCGCCTCGGTTTGCGAAATGCTAGCTTTAAGCTCTGCAACTTTATTTTCAGTAGCTACTAAATTTGCTTCTGCGTGCAAAGCCGCATAACGATAAGGAGGTTGATAAATTTTAAACAACAAGTCTCCTTTATTAACCAGCTGATTGTTTTTAACATAAATCTTAGTAATTCTACCCGGAACCTGTGGTGAAACCTTAACTGCATAAGACTGAATAAAAGCATCATTGGTCATAGGAGTGATATGGCCAGCTATGATAAAATAACAAATTATCAAAATAATAATGATTAATGCTAAAGACATCCAAAATCTAGCTAAACTAAACAGCTTCATGTGCTTTAATCCTATATTTTTTTATAAATCTATTGTTCTGATTAAGCTCTGTAATAACTTTATCAGCCTGGTTTAAATCTTGCAATAATCTGTAAAGTGCTATAGTAAATTTTGCATAATTTTCTAAGACTGCATTTGAATAGGAATAAGTTTCTTTAGTGTTTCTTATCTTTTCTAGCTGATCTAATAATCTATTATTTGAACTGACAAAATCAAATTCGCCAACCTGGCCTGACCGCAATGAGCTAATGATAGCATGTAATCCCGCTTTGATATCTGCTAAAGTCAGTGTAAAAAAAGATAATTTGCTTTTAGTAAATTCATTTGCACTATCGTCTTCTAAAACATCAATCAGCATAATTAAAATTAAATAAATATTATTAGTGATAACTAATAAATTTAGAAGCTCTTGTCCTTTATTATCTGTAACAACCATACAGTTAGCATCATACAGTAAGGTTTGTTGAGTTTGTAATTGCTGCTCCAAAGTAGTAAGCGCTGTGGCACGAATTAACTTTTCCGCTGCAAAGATTTTATCTATCGCTAACAAACAAAATTCTAAACTGCTGGCTATATTCTTTTTTAATTCTGCAACGGGATGTTCTGGCCATAACACAACAGCAATAATCATGCCAACAATAACACCTTGAAATACCCCAATAAACCGTTCGATAGGAACTGTTAAATCAATCGCAAGACCATTGCTACTCATCATTAGCAGTGCCAAAATAAATGCGGCTTGAATACCGGCATAGCCATATTTTTCACCGCTTAATGCTACATACTCACACAGCAATATGCTAAAAAACATAAACGCTAAAAACACTCCAAAATAAGGTAAATAGGTCAGCATAACCAGTCCTAAAAAGCCCCAAATTCCACCATAGATTATGCCCATAAAGCGTAATACCATGCGTCGCTGAGAGCGGCCTAAATTAGGCTGAGCTAAAATTACGGTTACCACAATAATTGCTTGAATACCGCTATACCAACCAAAATAATAATGACAAATAAGCATGATCAAATCGGCCAGCGCCAATTTGATAGCCCTTTTTAAGGAAAGGATATGAATAGGAAAAAGTTTATGATTTTCTACTTTTTTAATAAACTCTTCTTGGACAGTGGTCATTTCATCATTGACCAACTGATGCAATGTCCTTTGCATGGTCTCTAAATCTGCGATTACCGCTTTAGCTGAGTGCACAATAGAAAATAAATCCCAAACTTCTTGAATATTATAGCCAGCAAAACTTCTTTTTTGACGTTCTTCGGTAAGGTAAGTTTCAAATTCTACAATTGCCTGGTTAAGTGCTATAGGGACTTCTGTCGTACTTTTTTTATTTCTAAAATTATCGGCTAGTTGTTTATAGTATCTGGTTAATTCAGTGACATAATTATCAATTAAAAGTTTAAGCACAATTTTCTTTTCTTGAAAGAACTTAGTTTTTTGTAAATCTTTTAATATCTGATGATAGCTTGAAATTTTAATATAAAGCTGCTTTAACGAAAAAATAAAGTTTAGATGATTGTAATAGCTATTAGAACTTTTTAACTCTCGTTTCGAATAATCAAGCAGCTGTTTTAAATAAACGAAGTTTTTTAAAGAAACTTGATTACCTCCTTGTAAAACAGTGGGTAACAAATCTATGATCATAAACAAATTTGGATATAAATCTCGATCGCTTTTGACTGGCCAAATTAATACTGTTACAAACCATGAGACTACTACACCAATAATCGTAACCTTGATAAAATCAAGCCCCAGCTGTATGCCTAAATCTGGACTTTGTACACTTTCCAAAAAAATTGCACCGCCAATAACTGAACCCAACATTGCCGCATAACCAAACCGCTCTCTAAAATATAAATAAGTTCCCGTTAACAAAATGAGTATCATCATAAAATAAAAAAACACTTCGTTTTGACTAATATTCAAGCAAATGATAAGTAATAAAGTCGCAATAGCTGGGCCCAGAACTCTTTCTATGCCTTTTGCAAAAGTTTGATCATGGAATAATGTCATTAGCATGACACTAGCCATAACAGTAAAAAAGCCAAAGGGAATATCAAACCAATTCACAATAAAAATATCGATAACACAGGCTAAAGCAATTTTAAGTGCTTGCTGGAATTGAAATTTTCTCTGAGTTTCTAACACTTGATTAATCAATGCCTAGTCCTTATTAGCAAAATAATCAATATCACTCGTATTTAAATTATCCGTATAAATACTTTCATCATCAGTTTGTTTATTTTCTTGGCAAAAATAAAGTATATTAGTAAAACCATTAGTATAGCGCAACGGTACACTCATACAACTTGAAAAAACTGAACGCAGGGTATTATCAATAGTCTTAGAGTATTTATCTGACAGAGTTGGATTTGCAACAATATTAAAAACTGCCAACCCGTTATGATTTAGATGTTTCCGGATGGTTTGAAAAAATTCTTGGGTAAGAAGATAGGTTGGAATCATTGTAAGATTGCTATAGGTATCGACGATTATTGCATCATAATGTTGTTGCGATTGTGTTAAATAAATTCTGGCATCTTGAGCAATAAAATTACCATTTATTTTTTTTTGAAACTGAGGCACTACAATTTTTTTTAATTTTTTGTCGATATCAACATACGTAATCTTATTATGCAAATTTTCAGGAGAATTTAAAGTAAAACCACCGGCACCTAATACTAAAATAGATTTATTTTGATACTGCAAGTTGTTAAACAAGACCGTTTTAATTAATTCAATATAACGAAACCCTTTTTGGTTCGAATAAATGGCTGAACTCGGTGAAAAATTGATAATTAGTAATTTGCCTTGTGAAGCAGGTAAGTTTTCTATTTGATAATTGGCATAACTATCAGTGCTCACAAATAATTTTTTTTCGGCCTGCACATTCATTAAGTAAGTAAATAACAAAATTCCAATCACAATAATTAACTGTAACAATAATTTTTTATAGTTGTGGGTTATAAAAAGTGTTAAACATGCTAAAAGTAACGTATTGATTAAAATAGTTACCGCAACACCTAGGGTATTCATCAAAATGATCGTTGTAAACACCGCACCTAAGAAAGAACCACAAGTGCTGATGGATAAAACTTTACCGCCTATTTCACCAACTCTTACTGATGGTGGAAACAAATTCATGGTAATAGGAATTGTCTGGCCTAGTAAATAAGTTACCGGGGCAATAATTAATAATAAATAGGTAATAAGAGCCCATAGTAAATTAATTTTAATCACTTGAAAAAGATAAAAAAACCAAAAAATAAGAAAACTCGTTGAAAGTCCAACGCCTATAATTAAAGCTGCTATCGTTAAATTAATCCGTAAGATCATTAATAAATTACAGTTAAATTTTCCGCCTCGATAATAACCCCCTGCTAAAAATAATAAAAATAATCCTATTACCATGCTAGTGATAATCACACTATTGCCTACAAAAGGGATCAATTGTCGAATTGCTAGAATTTCTACAGCAATGGCAACTAAGCCTTCAAAAAAAATGATGAGATAAATTATTGACTGCCTAGGATTTACTTTCCCTACCATATCATACATAGCAATTTCCTTATTTTACTGTTTAACTATTACATAGTTTGCTTTTTGAAACAAGGTTAAAAAAAGAACTTATTTTGGCTAAAACAAGACATTTCTTGCACATTTTTCCTTTTACTGAACTTGTGAGCAAGCTATAATTGTTTCCTTATTGATGAAATTAAGGAATTACGCTTGGCTAGTTCGAATTATGAGATTAAAACTTTTCAGGGCATGATATTTGCTTTGCTAGATTACTGGTCACAACAAGGCTGTGTCATCATGCAACCCCTAGATCTTGAGGTAGGAGCGGGGACTTTCCATCATGCTTCATTTTTACAAGCGATCGGACCTGAGCCCTGGTATGCAGCTTATGTTCAACCTTGCCGCAGACCAACAGACGGTCGTTATGGGGAGAACCCTAATCGGCTCCAACATTACTATCAAATGCAAGTTTTGTTAAAACCAGCACCTGACAATATTCAGGAACTTTATTTAAACTCTCTATGTGCCTTAACTATTGATCCTTTGCTTCATGATATTCGCTTTGTAGAAGATAATTGGGAATCTCCTACTTTAGGCGCCTGGGGATTAGGCTGGGAAGTTTGGCAAGATGGCATGGAAATTACTCAATTTACTTATTTTCAACAAGTTGGTGGATTAAATTGTAGCCCCATTACAGGCGAATTAACCTATGGATTAGAACGCTTAGCCATGTATCTACAAGGTGTAGATAGTATTTATGATTTAGTTTGGACTAAAACTCCTAGCGGAATAGTTACCTATGGTGATCTTTTTAAACAAAATGAAATTGAAATGTCTGCTTATAATTTTGAACACGCGGACATTAATAATTTATTCTCTCAATTCAATCATTACGAATCAGCCTGCAATAATTTAATTGCACTTAATTTGCCTTTACCTGCTTATGAAATGATGGTAAAAGCTTCTCACTGTTTTAACCTCTTAGATGCAAGGCGGGCGATTTCGGTTACTGAAAGGCAAAACTACATTTTGCGAGTTAGAAAATTAGCCAGAGCAATTGCTGAGGCTTATTATTCAAAACGTGAAAGTTTGGGCTTTCCTAGACTTAAAATTAATAAGGAAATCGCTTAATGACTGCTAAACAAAATTTCCTTTTTGAAATTTTAACTGAAGAATTACCACCTAAGGCTTTAATTCATCTAGAAAATGCTTTTATTAATAAAGTAATCGAGGGTATTAAACAAGTCGAGCTAGGCTTTAGTCACTACCAAAGTTTTGCTACTCCACGGCGCCTCGCTTTTATTATTACAGAGCTTGACTATGCCCAATCAGATCGAGAAATTGAAAAAAGAGGGCCCGCCTTAAGTGCAGCCTATGACCCACAAGGACAACCAACTAAAGCTACTTTAGGTTTTTTAAACGCTTACGATATTACTTTAGATCAAGTTCAAACTCTTAAAACCGACAAAGGGGAATGGCTCTATTATAAAATAAAACAATCTGGCAAAACGGTTCATGATTTATTACCAGAGCTAATTCACAAAGCTTTAATGCAATTACCTGTTCCCAAAATGATGAAGTGGGGAATGGGTAAGTATGATTTTATAAGACCTGTTCATAATATAGTTATGCTCTATGGTCAAACGGTTATCAAAGCAGAGTTGTTTGGCATTAAAGCTACTCATCAAACCTATGGTCATCGCTTTCATCATCCACAAGCACTTGCTGTAACGCCTGAAAATTATGTTGAACAATTGCGTCAAGCTTATGTAATTGCTAACTATCAAGAACGCAGCGCTTTGATTGCTAAACAGATTTCCAAAGCTGCTGAAAGTAAAAAAGCTCAAGCAAATTATAAACCGGCTCTGCTTGAAGAGGTAACCAGTTTAGTAGAATGGCCTGTTGTTCTTATTGGGAGTTTTGAACCGAGATTTTTAGAAGTCCCTAAAGAAGCTTTAATCCTTTCCATGGAAAGTAACCAGCGTTATTTTCCCTTAACAGATAAGCAAGATCATTTGCTACCTTTTTTTGTCTTGATCAGCAATATTGAGAGTAAAAATCCCGAGCAAGTAATTGCTGGTAACGAAAAAGTTACTCGAGCGAGGCTTTCGGATGCAGAATTTTTCTTTAATGCCGATAAAAAAGTCAAATTAGCTAGCCATATTGAAAGTCTAGGTAATATTATATTCCAAAAAGAATTAGGTACATTATTAAATAAATCTAACCGCTTAATCCACTTAAGTGGCGCACTAGCCAAACTATTGGATTATGACCTTTCTACTTGTCAGCGAGCCGCAGAATTATCGAAAGCGGATTTACTCACCGCCATGGTTGGCGAGTTCCCTGAATTACAGGGCATCATGGGTCGCTATTATGCAGTACATGATGGCGAGCTACTAGAAGTTGCCTTAGCAATCGATGAACAATATCAGCCCCGTTTTGCTAAAGATAAATTACCAACAAGTCGAGCAGGACAAGTTTTAGCAATCGCTGATAAATTAGATACTTTGGTAGGAATTTTTGGTATTAATAAAATCCCTAGTGGTGAAAAAGATCCTTTGGGGTTACGACGTGCAACTTTAGGTATTTTACGTATCATTCTGGAAAAACAATTACCTTTAGACTTAAAAGAGCTTATCTCATTAGCTTATAAAGGTTATCAAAATAAGCTTCCTAATCTAGAAACTGAGTCACAGGTTTTAGACTTTTTTCAAGAGCGTTTAAAGTTCTGGGCTCGTAGTGAAGGTTTTAGAGCTGATGTTTTTGAAGCGGTTGCAGCTAGACAAGTCACTAGTCCATTAGATTTTATCCATAGACTTGACGCCGTAAACGAATTTTTAAAACTCCCCGAAGCTCTTCATTTAGCAACTGCCAATAAACGGGTTCATAATATTTTATCTAAACACGAACAGGAAATAGTGCGCGATCAGCTTGATTCTTCTCTACTGAAAGACCCTGCTGAAATTGCACTCGCCCATAAAATTAAACAAAAATCTGAACAGTTATCTCAGTTAAACTATCAGCAGGCTTTAAAAAACCTTGCCGAACTTAATGCTCCTATCGATCAATTTTTTACTGAGGTAATGGTCATGGTAGAAGATAAAAAAATTCGTGCCAATCGCCTTGCCTTATTAAAACAATTACGACAACTATTTTTACAAGTAGCTGATATTTCTTTATTGCAAGGTCAATGAAATGTCTTTAAACAAGGTGATTTTTTTAGATAGGGATGGGGTCATTAATTATGAGTCTGATGGTTTTATCAAATCGCCAGAAGAATGGTTACCTATTCCTAGCAGTTTAGAAGCTATTGCAAAACTTTCCAAAGCTCATTTCACTTTATTTATCGTCACCAACCAATCTGGTGTAGGGCGAGGATTATTTGATCTTAAAGCTTTAGAAAAAATTCATCATAAAATGCTTACCGAAATTACCCAAACAGGCGGTAAAATTGAAAAAATTTATTTCTGTCCTCATAAGCCTGAAGATAATTGCTCTTGCCGCAAACCTAAACCAGGGCTTTATCAGCAAGCAGCCAAGGAATACAAAATAGATTTTTCAACAAGTTATGTTATTGGTGATTCCCTTCGTGATATCCAGTCAGGTCTAGCGATTCAAGCTAAAACCATCCTTGTTTTAACAGGTAATGGAGAAATAACTGCAAAATCTTATAAAAAAGAATTATCACAAACCTTGCTCGCTGAAAATTTAGATATAGCTGCTGATTATTTGCTTAATCATTAATTTTATTTTTAAGTATTTAGGCAAAAAATAATTGAATGATTGTTCAATTATGATACTATATGCACATAGTAATAATAATAGAAGAGGATAAACCATGCCCACAGAAGTAGAATTACCTAGTCTTACTACCGCAGAAGAAGTAAAACATTACTTGAAACAACCTGTTACGACTCTTTTAGTAAGCTTACAATACCTTTTTCCTTTAAGCGCTCGTGCTATTACTCAAGCACGAAATATTAGACTGAAATTACTTGCAGAGATTCAAGCTGCATTACCAGCAGAAGGTGATATCAAGGTCGAAGCAGGGGATAGCGGAGAACTAGCTGCCGGTTTACCTGCAGCGAGAGATTTTGCAGTAAATCTAAGTATCTCTCCTGCTAGAAGCGGTGTCTATGCGTTTAATCGAGTCAAACGGTTTTTAATTTATGATGAATCAACACCTACTATAGCACAGCTTAGTAGAGAAACTCTCGAGTTAGGTGATGCTGTAATTGCTAAAATGGAAGAGTCTGTAAAAGCAGCGCTTGACTCACTAAAAGCCTTACCACTCATTCGGGAAACTGAAGCTTTTACAGCTAGAGTAGAAACTGCTGATGAAAGTCGATTTAAAACCTTAAGTATTATAAAGACACTTACTGCCGCTCTATCGTCCAGAGCAATCGAAACAACAGTGACTCCCAGCACTGGGGTTGCTGCCTCAAGTCCCGGTGCGGGTGGTGCTGCAATTCCAGCAGGCGGCGTTTCTCCTTCGAGAGATATTGAAGACCAAACAGAACTAACTCTCATTAATTACTTGAAATTCGAAAAAAGTTTACTTAATAAACTTGAAATGACTTCTCAATTAATAAAGGCCATTATTGATCTTATTAATGAGTTTCAAGCCACAGGTGATCTAGCAGAGCGCTTACTTACTCTACGAACAAATTTAACGGCTCTTTTGCAATCATTGGTTTTTGTCGCAGAACTTATAACGGCTTATAATATGGTAACCATGATAAGCCTTCATCCAGAGCTATTACGCGCAAGAATTTTGGAATATGTTAGGCTTAACTTTCCAGATTATACAACTGATGAGGAAAGGCGCACTATTTTAAATTACCCAACATACTGGATTGGAAGAGAATTTTTTAGATTGAGTTCAAGTACCAGTGGTTTAAATGCAATACGCAGACTCTGGCAATCGCTTCATTTTGGCATAGAATTTTCTGAAGCGGATGTGTTGTTAAACTTATTTTTTGAATGCCGAGGTGGATTTGGACGTGAAAGCTCACTATTACATCCAACACTTAAACATTTATTAGGAATAAAATTACTTTATCGCCGAGATAGAAGCACTGATGATGGGAAAATAAATATACGCGGGCTATACCCTACCCATCATCAATATATTGGCTATTATGAACAAGGGTCCACTACTGTTTTAAATGGCTTACTGTTGAAATCTACTACTGTTCATGGGGCATTATGCCAAACTATCGCTAATGATTTTGATGCGCTACACAGTTATGCCATAGGAAAACATGCTGAAACCCAAGTACCACATTTATTATAAATTTATTTTGGCGAATAATGCTTATTGATAACTTACTATCAATAAGCATTTTTATTAATAAAACCACGAATAACAGTTAGTAAAATAATTCTTATGTCAAAAAACAATGACCAATTTTCAATATAATATAAATCATATTCTACCCGTTTTTCCATTTTTTCTAAAGTGTCGGTTTCACCGCGCCAACCATTAACCTGTGCCCATCCTGTAATGCCAGGTTTTACTTTATGTCGCTGCATATAAGAAATAATAAGGGTTTTATACTTTTCATTGTGAACAATAGCATGGGGTCTTGGACCAACAATTGACATTCTGCCTTGCACTACATTAATAAATTGCGGTAATTCATCTAAACTAGTACGTCTTAAGAATCGACCAATTGGCGTAATTCTATCATCTTCTCGAGTAGCTTGTTTAACTTCCTGATCATTATGTAAATACATACTGCGAAATTTATAGACTACAATAGACTGTCCATCCCATCCGTGTCGTTGTTGAGTAAAAAAAACAGGGCCTTTAGAAGTAAATTTAATTATTGCTGCAATAGTTAACATAAGAGGTGAAATAAGAATTAAAATGATGATTCCTAATATTCTATCTTCTATGGCTTTAATTAGTCTATTCCAACCTACCATTGGTGATTGATTGAGATTTAAAACTGGAATTCCAGCTACTTCATTAATCGTTTGATTTAATAAATCAAAACTAAAAACATCCGGTACAAAACGTATCATAATATTAGGATACAAACCTAATTTTCTGACTATGTCACGAACTTTTTTTTCTGCACGCAATGGCAAAGCTAACCAGACTTCATCAACTACATGCTGCTGAATAAAAGACTCTAAATCATCTAAACTTCCTATTACCGGGACATTTTCAATTGTTTTACCTTGTAAGTTAAGATTGTCATCAAAAAATCCTGATGCATAGAGTCCAGTCCAAGCTGAATCTTGCAGCTTTTTTACAACAGCACAACCTAATTCGCCTGCACCTAAAATAACAATATCACGTCGATTTAAACCATTTTTACGCAGAAAAAATGTTAACTTACGTAAACCAACACGCACCAATGCTAAATAAATCCAGCCAGCTACGATAAAAAGCAATAACCAATAACTTGAATGTGTATGTTTAGTATGAGTAACTACTTCTAATAATGCCATGCCAATCCAAGTAATGCCCCAAGCTAAACTTAGTCGATGAATTTCATGTCCTATACTTACTCCACGCCAAGAGCTATAAATTCCAAATAGTGGAAAAATAATTAATACCAATAAAATAACTGCAACCACTATTATGATATAGTGAGCACTAAAATGCATATTCCCGAAATGAATAAGATGAGCGGTACAAGCAGCTAAGAAAATAGCTATTAAATCAGCCAACCTTGCTAAAAAAGATAAAAACGCAGCATATTCCTTTAAAAGACCACTTTTAATCTTCATTGTAGTTTAGCCTTGCCTAGCATGTACAAAAAAATAGCATTAGTTACCAAGTACCTACGCCACATTCTACGCGGTTCTTGACTTAAACGGAATAACCATTCTAAACCAAGCTGCTGCATCCACTTGGGAGCACGCTTTACTTTGCCAGCCATTACATCCAGACTGCCGCCTACTCCCATTAAAAATGGGATCTTTAATTTTGCTGAATACCTATTGATAAAGCTCTCTTTATAAGGCGAACTCATGCCAATAAATAAAAGATCTGGTTTAACGGCGGTTATTAAACTGACAACTTCTAGTTCATTATCTTTGAAATAACCATGATGCCAACCTACAATATTTAACTGAGGAAACTGTTGGCGAATATTTTGTACGGCTAGCTTTAAAACACCCGCTTCTGCGCCTAAAAAATAGACAGACCATGCTTTCAGTTCTGCCTCTTTTAGTAATGCTAGCATTAAATCAATCCCAGCAACTCGCTCAGGGACCTGAATCCCTAAAAAACGAGCCCCCCATACAATGCCCATACCATCAACATTGATCAAATCACATTGATTAATAGCGCTTCGTAAATGCTCATCATGTTGGGCATTCACTAGTTTGGCGACATTGACTACGCAATGAGATAATGAATGCTGGTTAGCAATAGCGTTTAAAATCATCGCCACAGTTTCTTGTTTTGTTAATAAACTGAGCCTGATTCCAAAAAACTGTTGTTCTTTACTATTCATCTACACTACTCAATGCATAAAACATCCAAGCCTGTACCCAACGTAAATAATTTATTTTATTTTTATAATACGGCATAAGTTGATAATAAAACAACCCCTTCTTTGGATTGTAAAGATAACTTAAGCTGTAATCGATAATTTTAGTTTTAAGGTTTTTTGTAGCTTGTGTTTTACCTAGTTTTTGTAGAGTTAGGATTGCTTGCGCGGCAGAATGAGCATCAATAGGATAAGTATTATTAGTATAATACTTAGGCACACCGGTTACTTCAAAACAATGCTGAAGATAAAAACTCAGCCCTAAATCAATAGCTGATTGAAAACGTTGGTCACCTAAAATTATTTGTAACTCTGCTAAAGCCTCTAAATTATAACCAGAGTGAAAACTGTCAACAAATTGATGATAGGGTTTATCACCATATAACCAACTACCATCTCTACGTTGTGCCTTGAGTGTGTAATCTACCGCCGCTAGCACTGTGCTGAGCTGTGCTTGATTATTGATTTGTTTGGCTGCAGCTGCGATAACTACTGCAGCCCACAAATTAGCATTATGTATCAAGGCCGTTTCTCCAGGTATATAAGCAAAGTAAACTTTATTCCCTTCAGTAATCAAAAGATGTTTGAAAGTAAAATCAGCTGCTTGATTAGCAGCCTCAATATAATGAGATTGCTTTGAATAATTCCCTAATTGTCTTAACGCTCTTGCCACATAAGCTGTTGCGATTAGATTAGGTTTGCCATAGGGCACATAAAAAGCTCGTGCTTGCCAAGGAAAAGGATAACCCCAGCAAGCCCCTTGCCAACCTTGGCACTGATTAGCTAACAGCCAATCTGCCAAGTCTTTAGCTTGTTGCAAATACTGTGCTTCCTGGGTTGCCTTATGTAAATTCAAATAGCCTAATAGCATTAATGCTATCGCTTTAGGATTTCTTTTTTTAGGAATTAAACACAAAGGTCGAAAATTAATAGGGGAACGCTTATGAAACTGTAGCCAAGCCAAACGAAAAAAACGACTTTTTTTAAAAGGTGATAAATTAAATAACTTACTATTCAAGCCATCGAAAGGATCATAACCTTTAAAATCTGCTCGCCTAATAGTTTCCTGTAAATCGATAACAACCTTACTAACTGACTGGTTATTCACTTGTTAGATCCTTGAGATCAATACTAATTTCTTTACCTTTTGCTAAAGATTCTACAATCGCTAAGGTTGCTAGGCTATTTACTAATAAAGTTTCATTATTAAGGCATGGATATCCAGTCATGATGCCTTGTAACCAAGCTTCTAGCATCTGTTTTTGGCCTTTGTTCTGTTGCCTTAATTTTATTTTTTTACTTTGTTGTCCAGAAAATAAAACAGCCTCACAAAAATCATTAATTAAAGCGGATTTACCACCCGCAAAGATCTCAATATATTCTTTGGGCATTAGTTTAGAACCACTTGCTGTATAAGTAAGGGTAGCAATGCTACCATTAGCAAATCGTATATTAACTACCACATTATCATTTAATAACGCTGATTTACTACCTGCGGTCCCATAGGCAGATAAAGCAATAGGTAAAGAGTTTGCCAGGGCGCTTGCCAAGTCTACAAAATGGCAAGCTTCACCCAATATTCTACCGCCTCCAATGTGTGGATCATTAATCCAATGCGAAGCTTCAATCAAACCTGCATTGACTCGAATATTAATGACTTTTGGAGTAATCGTATTTTCAAAAAATTCATTTACTTTTTGAGTTAAAGGGGCAAAGCGTCTATTAAAACCTACCATTAATTGTAATTGCGGCATAGTCATTAATTGTTGATAAATCCTGATTAATTCTTCTTTAGTAAGCGCCAACGGTTTTTCGACAAAAACGTGCTTTCCTGCTTGTAAGCTCTGACAAACTAGTGCAGCATGACTATGGTGACGTGTCGCAATTAGCACCACATTACTATGCGGCAAAAGCACTTCTTCTACATTACCAACCGCATTGGAAAAATTAAATTTTTTAACTAAAGTAGCAGCAGAGCGGCCACTGGCTGTCATTAAACATTGCAACTTTACATGCTCATCTTGGGCCAGTATTGGTAAAAGCTTGGTGGTTGCATAATTACCAGCTCCTATTACTGAAAGATTTATTTTATCTGCCAAAGACCTAGCTATTTCTTTGCTAGCGGAAAATGCTTTAATTTCAGGCTGAGAGGGGTACTGTAATAGTATCCCTAAATAAGTCTCTGTTGCCTTACCTTCTATTAGCCCATAGGCAGTAATCGCCTCTGCAAATAGAAATCGGTGGGTAATCAATTCTGTGACATTGATTTTTTCTTCTGCTAACAACTCTAAGAAACTTTCCATATTGCGTTTTTCAGTAAAGCGCACATAATCGATAGGATAATCAATCCCTGCTTCTTCATATTGCGGATCATAACGTCCCGGACCATACGAACGTGAAACCACTAAACTGATTTCTTTCTTAAAATAAGGTTCACGGGGAACTTGCATACCCACCGCACCGACAATCACTACTCGACCTTTGCTACGGCAAACTTCAGCAGCCATTTCAATGGGTTGATTAGAGCTAGTACCAGCACAAATTAAGACGCCATCAACTCCAATTTCATGAGTAAACTTGTCTATAATGTTTTTGATTGCTTCCGCTTCATGACAACCTTCAATTTGATACTTTTTAGCAAACTCTACTTTGGTTTGCTCTGGATCATAACCTATCACTTGACAGCCATTAGCTTTGAGTAATTGTGCTGTAATTTGCCCTACCAGGCCTAAGCCTATTACTAAAAATTTTTCTCCTAGTAACGGTGCTGCCAAACGAACTCCCTGGAGAGCAATACTGCCAATGGTAGTAAAAGCAGCCTGTTCTAAACTAACCTTTTCAGGCACTTTAACAACTAGATTTTTGGGGACTGCCACATATTCAGCATGATTAGCATACCCAGCTCCTCCACAAGCTACTCGATCACCAGGTTGTAAACCTTCTACTTCTAATCCCGCCTCTACGACTATTCCTGCCGAACTATAACCTAAAGGTGTTTCTTCCTCTAGCTTGTTTTTAACGGTTTGATAAGTTTGAAAAAGGCCTTCAGTTTTTATTTTTTGCAGTACTTGTTTTACTAAATCAGGTCTTGCTTTAGCTTTTTGCAATAATGATTTCTTGCCTAAATCAATTTTAGATTTTTCTGTGCCAGCACTAATCACTGAATATTGGTTTTTAACCAAGACCGCACGTTCATGGATAATTGGCTTTGGGACTTCAAGAAGACTTAATTCACCTGTTTTCATCTTTTGTGTTAGTTGTTTCATTATGTCATTCCCCTTTCACGAAACCACGTTTCTAAAGTCAATAATTGCCATAGTTGTTGTGCATAATCAGCTTTACCTTGTCTATCATCTTGTATCATTTTTTGTAAATAATTTTTATTAATGAAGCCTCGCCCTATTAATCCTTTTTCAGATAATAAATATTCTTCTACCATTGCAGCTAAATCGTGTCTAATCCAAGCACGAAGTGGCATACTAAATCCTGCTTTAGGCCTATAAATAATATCGCTAGGCAACCATTTTTCGGCCACCTTTTTTAATAAATATTTACCACACTTGCCATGAATTTTTTGATGGCCTGGAATATTAAAAGCAGCTTTCACCACCTCTTTATCGATATAGGGAACTCGAACTTCAGTGGAAGCGGCCATACTTGCTCTATCGGTATAAGTTAAATTTAATCCCAACATAAATAATTCTACATCCGTATAACACATGCGATTAATCTGGTCGTGACTTGGTCCTTGGTTATAAATATTGGCATGTTCAGCCACAATCGGCAATATTGCTTGCCGTAAACTTGGATCTAGTAAACTCCTTAATTCTGTTTGGTCATAATACGTATAACTTCTTAAAAATCCTTGTTCTTCAGGTAAATTGGCAAATTTAGTAAACCGCTGTGCCCAACGTAACAGTCGATAACCTTTATTTTTACCAGCAACTGGCATTTTTTCTATCATTGGTTTGATTAATTTTTCTCTTAGCGATAAAGGTAAATATCTACGGTATTGGGCGGCTAAAACACAGGCGTAATGCTTTCGATAGCCTGCAAATAATTCATCAGCTCCCATACCAGAAAGCAATACCTTGACCCCTGCTTTTTTTGCTGCTTGGCAAATTAAATAGGTATTAATTGTAGCGGCATCACCAATAGGCTCATCTAACATTTTTACTGCTTGCGGCAAGAGCTCGATTATATTGGGCTCAATTTCAATTGTATGCAATTTTATTCCTAATTGTTTCGCTAACCGCTTGGCATAATTAGCATCATCAGGCATGGCTTCAAAACGCTTATCTTGATTACGAAAAGCAATAGTGTAACTGTCTATTTTCTCATTATAGTGTTTAGCCATCGCTGTTAATAAACTAGAATCCAGCCCACCACTTAAAAAAGTAGAAACCGGCACATCTGCTATTAAGTGCTTGGCTACTGAATCGAGCAACACTGACTCTAGTTCAGTAACTGAATAATCTTTAAATAGAGGTGTAGTGGCTATTTCACTTAAATTATAATACTGTTTTATTTTTAACTGGCCTGTTGCTGAAACTTCCGCCCAGTGAGCTTTAGGAAATTTAATAATATTTTGGTAAATACAGACTGAATCGGGTATCCAAACATACAATAGGGATGCCGCCAAAGCTGTATAATTAAGTCGCCGCTGTTTTAATAAACCCGTTAAAGCTTTTAATTCAGAAGCAAAGGCTAGCGCTTCTCCCTCTTGATAAATAAAAAGGGGCTTAATACCAAATTGGTCACGTGCCAAAAATAATTGCTTGGTTTCTTGATTATAAAGAGCAAAAGCAAACATACCACGAAATTTAATTAAACAAGCAGCGCCCCAATAACGCCAAGCTTCTAATATAACTTCCGTATCAGAATGCGTTTGAAATCTAGCCCCTAAATTTGCTAATTCTTGACTGAGTTCTTTATAATTATAAAGCTCGCCATTATAGACTAGTATCCAACCTTCTTTAATGAATGGCTGATCCGCTGCATGAGACAAATCAATGATAGAAAGACGGCGATGGCCTAAGAAAATTTTTTGATCAGGTGAATGATAGAATCCACTTGCATCAGGACCTCGATGCGCGATCGTAGCTAGCATAGCTTCTAATTTACTAGGTCCTTGTGAAATGTTTATTAATCCCGCTATGCCGCACATTAATAATTATCCCATTTGATAAAAAGTCGGCCTATTATCACCAATTAACTATTTGAAATCTATAGATTTTATATAGTTATCCAAGACATTGATTAAACTATTAAAGAAATATTTTTTAAGCTCTTTATTTTTTATGCATTAAAGAAAGTAAGATTTAAATAAATTTAACTATTATTTTTGACCATATTTTATAAAAATATTTATAAATCAATACTTTAAAGAATAGACTGCTGACCCCTTAAAAAACCATTAATACTTAGGGTGGCAAGACAAATAAGCAAAACAACTGCTGTCCGACACAGCGTGTCCAACAATTTGAATATTTTATAGAAATAAATTTTGAACAACTGCTATTGGCCCGCCGTGTATTTAACCAAGATTTAAATTGCATGCACTTGGTTCGTGATCTGCAATTACTTACTAACAACACAATTGAAGCAGGCAAAACGTTATTATTTTTTGATGAGAGACAAGTTTGTCCTAGAGCTTTATTATCTTTATGTTATTTTTTTAAACAGTTGCCGACATTCCATGTTATTGCGGCAGGTTCATCACTTGAATTTGCACTGGAAAAATATATGGCTATTGGTGGTATGCCGGAAGTAGTTGCTACGTGGTACGATAAATTACCATATTAGAGTGATTATAATTGTTCAGTATTTATCATACGAACCAACATAAGAATTAAGAAGGTATATCCTGTATGTTAACCGAACTAATTATAAAGCGATAAAATATACTCACTTACAACAACAAGATAGGGATTAAGGTGGGAAAACACATTAATTGTATATTTCCTGAAAATGACAAATGTCATTTTCAGGATAATCTTTTAACAGATGGCTAATGGCTATTATTTTTCCAAAAAATTGACTATCAATAACCTCATCATCAACATCACCAATGTGTATTAATACAGGGATAATAGACATATGTCTTGGCGTTGATAAACGATTTATCTTTTCTTTAACTTCATCAATAATACTTGTACGAATAATATTTCTAGTAAATTTAATTTCGCATAGATATAAAATACCAAGTTTTGTTTGAATTAAATAATCTATTTGACAACCTTTCTTCCTAGCCGTTTTTCTCTGGAAGAAAGGCCCGTCACAAACAACCTCATCTGGATAAATATTCATAAGCGTTTGAATAAAATTTCTATTATTTAGTTAGTTAGCCCTGAATAACCCTCGAAATGTGCGTTAATTGCTTAAAATAAAAGGTTAAATAAAAATATAATTCAGTTAAAATTTCCCGAAAGAAACAAAAAAGGATCCACTTTCTGGGAAACTTAAGATGAAAACAGCACACGAAACGTCACCTACCAACGATTTATTCCGTGAAGAATTAACCCAATGGATCAATGACCGACATCCCTTGGCAATACTGGCTGACCAGATTCACTGGGAATCGGCTGAAGCGATTGTTGAGAAATGGTTTGATGATTCACAAGGTCGGCCTTAGATCAAATGGAATCGATCATTGGATTTAGACCCAAGCACAGTTTTGTGGATAATGGTTATAAAGGGCATGAAGAAACACTTTCACAAGTGCCTATTGCGCGCAAGAAGCGAAATGCAATTGAAGCCTTATTTAGTCATGCAAAACGCGATGGACAACTGGGTAGAAACTATTTGAAAAGGAACGCACGGCGATCAACTGAATGCACTGTTAAGTACAGTAGGCCATCATCTGCGATTAATTCTGTTGGCTATCGCACTTTTTTGTGCCCATTTTTTCTGACGAGGCTGTGTACTTAGGATTTTTTACGTAATAAAGCGGGCAATGTACTCTTTCCAAAACCAGTGCTTCTTTATTGAAAACACGGTTTTTCAGGTTTAACTAATTATTGTAATTTATTATTTTTTCTAATTGATAAAAATGATGAACGGGTCCTTGTCCTGCTCCTAAAGCATAATCTTTTCCTGCCAACAATGCTGCATTTACATATTCTTTAGCTTGCTTAATTGCATCAGTTAGTAAACTGCCTTGAGCAACAAAAGTAGCAATAGCAGAAGATAGTGAACATCCTGTCCCATGCGTATTTTTAGTATTAATTCGAGATAAAGAAAACCAAGTTATCATTTGGTCTTTCCAAGAAAATAATAAATCATGACATTTTTTATTTTCTAAATGTCCGCCTTTAATAAGAACATTAACTTTATAAGTTAAAGCGATGTCTTTAGCTACTAACAACATTTCTTTTTTTGAGAAAATTTTATGTCCAGATAAAATTTCTGCCTCTGGAATATTAGGTGTAATTAAAGTAGCTATTGGAAATAATTTCTCCTTTAACAATTCAATAACTTTAATATTAATTAACCTGGCCCCATCCTTAGCAACCATCACTGGATCAAGAACTATATGCCTTGGCTGATATCGTTTAATAGCATTCTGTACGCAATTAATTACATCGCTATTGTGTAGCATACCAATTTTTATTGTGTCAATATAAATATCAGTAAATACAGCTTCCAGCTGTGCAGTAATAAATTTTTCAGGCAATGTTTGGATCTGGTGAACTCCCAAAGTGTTTTGTGCAGTCAAAGCAGTAATCACTGAAACAGCATAAGCTCCATTAGCAGAAATAGTTTTTATATCTGCTTGAATACCAGCACCACCTGAACAATCTGAACCCGCTATGGCTAAAACCGTAACATATCGCTTAGTCATTTGATTTATTCCTAGATTTTAATAACGTTTGTGCCACTAAACACGGCTGCTTAGATTGTGTAATAGCAGAAATAACAGCTATGCCATCAATACCTATTTTATTTAGTAAATCTATATTATATGTAGAAATACCGCCAATAGCTAAGCACGGCTTATGTGATAATAATTTAAATATATCCTTTAATCCTTCAATTCCGATATCTTGAGAAACGTTAAGTTTAGATGTTGTAGAAAATACTGGGCCAATACCGAAATAATCTATCTCACTATATTGGTAATATTTAGCCTGCTCTATATTTTCAATAGATAGTCCAATAATGCTATTTTTCCCTAGTCTTTTTCTGGCAAGACAACACTCCATATCTGATTGTCCTAAATGGACCGCTACTTTAAGCTTTTTTGCTACGTCCACATAATCATTAATAATTAATAAAAATGAACTAGGTAAAGTCTTTAATACTCGTTTACCTAATTCGTAAATATGTTTTTCATCCAAGTTTTTGTCTCTTAACTGTATACTTGTAATTCCGCCCGCAATGGATTCTTTAATTATTGTAAACATATCATAGAAATAACAATCTGTAGGTCCTATAACTAAACACAATTTCAATGCACTCTTCAATGAAATCATTATGCTAATTCACAATGAAAATTGACAAAATCAGCCAATTCTAATTTATATAAAGTATCAAGTAAGATTGGATAAAAACTTCCTGGGCCTTGAGCTAATTTTTCTGCTTTCTCAGCCGCTAAGCCTAGCGTTGCCATAGCATAAATACTTGCCAAACTTAAATCTTTAACTACTGCAGCAAAAGCACCAATAAGTGCTGTAGCAGAGCATCCCATACCAGTAACACGAGTTAATAGCGGTGTTCCATGTGTTAAATAATAGGTTAAATTTTTATAACAAATAATATCCTTATGACCACTAATCACAACACAACAATTATATTGGTTAGATAAATCAATGGCGATTTCTAAAGCTTGCTCTGTTTCATGGCAACTATCTACACCCTTGTTATTTACAAGATTATTTTGCAAGGATAAAATTTCTGAAGCATTACCTCGCAATATACTTACCCCTCTATTTAAAATATTCTTAGCAGTTTCTGTTCTAAATTTTGAGGCACCAGCACCAACGGGATCAAAGATAACGGGTAGTTGATACTGTAAAGCAATGTCTTGCGCTTTCGTTATTGAATCAAGTAAACTAGAATATAATGTTCCAATATTAATTACTAAGGCATCAGCCATGGAAACAATATCATCCATTTCCTCTATCGCGTTTGCCATGATAGGTGAAGCGCCTACAGCTAATAAAATATTAGCTGTAGTTTGCATAACCACAAAATTAGTTATGTTATGTACTAAAGGCGATCTTTGTTTTACTAATTTAATAGCTTGAAAAATTGCGTCAGGAGAAATTTTCTTGGGAAACATCTTGCTTACCTCGCAATGTTGCATAGATAAGCAGTAAAGATTGATAACTATTTTTTACAAAACTAAAGAATTTTATCATTACAACTTCCTACGCTGGTACTAACCAGATCAGGTAATAAGGGTTAAACTTTCGTTCTCTCAGCTATAAAGCACCCCTGTGGACTCGAAGAAATATTAAATGAGGATACAAAAGGAGTCAATCAATTAAACAGCTAACTCATCAATTCTGAGCGTTAATATCTCAACATTTTCTTCTGTAACTAACACAGTATGCTCCCATTGGGCTGATAATTTTCGATTTTTAGTGATATCGCACCCATCGCCGAGCCTTTTTATGTGTCGACTGCCTTGGTTTACCATTGGTTCAATAGTAAAAATCATTCCTGGTTCTAATTTTAAACCGACACCTGATTTGCCAGTATTAGGAAATATGGATCTTCCCACATAGTCTGACCAGTGCCGTGATCACCATATTCATGCACAACACTATAACCATGTTTGTAAGCATGATTGAACACTGTGTTATCAATATCACCAATATAAGCGCCAGGACGTACAGCTTTAATTCCTGCATACATACATTCACGGGCAATAATACAAAGTTGTTCAGCGAAGAATTTTCTTGGCCTACTAAAAACATTTTACTAGTACCACCAATAAAACCATCCTTTTTAACTGTTACATCAATATTTAAAATATCGCCTTCTTTTAAAATCTTATTTTCATTAGAAATACCGTGACAAATAACTTGATTAGCTGAAGTACAAATACATGCGGAGAGTCCATGATGGCCAAAAGTCGCAGGAATGGCATTTAGCTCTTCTATAATATATTGTCGACAAATCTTTTCTAGCTGTACTAATACCTGGCTTAGCATAACCTTCAATCATTTCTAAAACTTGCGCAGCAAGCTGGCATGCGATTCGCATTTTATTAATTTGTTCAGCGGATTTAATTAGCATCTGACGTTTCTGCTTCTGACTCTTCTAATAATAACTTCCAGATATCTCGATAAGTCATATCTGGATTTTCTTCAATAAGCTTACCAATCCGCATCCAATGCTCCGCCTGCATATTAATAGACCGATTAAAAACCCTTGCTCTTGCACGAGCAATACTATGCAGCTCTTCTGAAATTTTAACGATACTCATAATTTACCTTTGTATATGCTTTGTAGCAATATGCTATATACCATATTTTAAATTAAAAAAACAATAGAAATAATATGTTATTAATAATAGCCAGACTCAGATAACATCTGAAATAAGTTAATTTTAATATCAAAAAAATTAATAATTATATTGACTAAATTAATTATTATTGTTAAATTTTGATAATAAATTAATTATAGGATTAATATTATGAAAGAATTAACCTGCTGCCCTTACTGTAAAGGGGACTTTGTGATCAAAGAAGTTGAATGCCAGAGCTGTAAAACACAGATCAAAGGCAGCTTTAGTGCCAATCGGTTCCATATGTTTAGCCCAGAAGACCTACTCTTTATTGAGATATTTTTAAAAAATGAAGGCAACATCAAATTAGTAGAAAAAGATTTAGGCGTCTCTTATCCAACTGTTAAAAGCCGATTGAAAAATATAATCAAGACTCTTGGTTACCAAGCAGAAGATCATAATGCAAATCCTCGCTTAAAAATATTAAATGATTTATCAGAGAGCAAGATCGACGTAAAAGAAGCAATAAAAAGTTTAGGGGGGCTAAAATGATAATTTTTTCAATAATAACAATAATAATACTTATACCCATGTCTGTACTATTGTTAATTTTATTTAATTTATATTTAAATAACTGGATATATTTATCATTTATTACAGCATTCATTCTTATCTACACAGCACTTTTCAGTTTCGCGTTCTTAAGTACTAAAGGCACTATTTTGTTTTTTACCATTTTGGTCGCGCTATACGTAATTAGAATGAAATTATTAGCTACAAGGTATACTAAAGATAATTACAGTAACTATCCAGTTATAAAAGGTAAATTCAGAGGGAAGAAATTTAAATTTCATACCACTTTTATTTTTCCGCTTTCTTTTTTAAAAATTATCAAGCTGATGCCAAAAAAATTCAACAGAGAAATTTCTAAGGAAATTGGCTTAGATATAGAATTTTCCAAGTTAATAGGTCTTATTTTGGAACATAGCAAAGGCACCAAAGTAGATATTACTAATGAAAAAGCAGATTTATATTTTGAAATTAAATAAATAACATAGGAGCATTACAATGAACGAAGAAAAAAAACTAATCCTTGAAATGGTAAAAGAAGGGAAAATCAGCGTCGATGAAGCTGAGAAATTATTAGAAAGCACAAAGCAAACACATGATGAAGCCTTACCTGTTAAATCAATTAATAGGAAGTTTCTCCGTATCATCGTTGTCGAAGAAAATAATACTAAAGTAAATATCAATATTCCCCTTGCGCTCGCTGAAGTTGGATTAAAATTAATTCCAAAAGATAAGCTCAAAGTAGAGGGCAAGCAAATTGATGTAAACGAAATATTAAAATTAATTCAAGAAGGCAATGAAGGTAATCTAGTAAACATAGAAACTACCAATGAAGGTAAGGAAATTAAAGTTAAAATTTTTGTAGATTAAATCCCTAATAACCTATTTCTTAGGAATTAATAATTATAATAAGGAGAAAAATAATGGGCCTAAAAACACACCTTACAGAAATTGAACTTCCAGCAAGCTTCGATAAAAAAAGCAGGGATAAGTCATTATCAGCAGCAAAAAAAGCGGCTGCCACCAAATTATCGCATGCTAGTTTTTGGCAAACTGCTTTAGAAAAAAATGCTGCTGACGCTGTACGTTTTGCTATATCATTTGGACGCTAAACAACATGAACTTAATTAAATTGAAATTCCGATACTAATAAAATTAATTGCGTTTATAAAATATGCGGCAATGTACCATAACAAGAAAAATTAACGCTTTTATCCGAGCCCGGTTCGTACCCCAGTAGATTCTACTAAATGCAATGCCTCCTCGACCCGAACTAGGCTTGTTGATCTTCCAGTAAGAGGCCCAAAAAAACCAAGCGTCATAAGATTAAATATGTTTAATCTGGCTATATTCAATGCTTCTCGTACTGAGAGTTGAGCCTCCCAATAAGCACTTCTATGTATCTCTCTATCGTACCCGTCATCACCACTATAATCGCCTATATATTCTGGAATATATACACTAAAATGCAAGTCTAACATAGTAGATGTTGTTGAAAAATCTATGTCGTCGATCACTCTACGATCTATTGGTGATAGCCTCTGAAATTCTCGTGAATCTCTGAACAGATCCTGTCTATCCTCTTTGAGTATTACTGCTTCGGCAAGTCTTTCTAAGGCCGTAACTATTTCTCTCGTCTTAGCATTATTCCTAACTGAAAACCATTTTTCACCATCATGTATTAACCGACGCACTATTGGTAGTGTTGCTGCTCTTATTTCGTTAAATCGTCGTTGTAGGTCTGTGATACCAGGTAAAGGCATATCTATACTATAATTCTGGTAATGAACGATTGTTAACATCATTTTATCTCTCTGTATTTTTTGATACAAAAACTACTTTACAATAAAAAATCATTTAAACCTAGATTAATCAGTTAAAAATAATGTGGTAGCATTAAGTAGCTAGAATTTAAGGAAAAAAGGCTATTACCTTCAAAATACATTCACCCAACAGATGAATCCAATCTGCCAGCAAAAGAGAATGATTTAGCCTTACTGGAAGTCGATACCTTTGATGGGAAATTGTATATCGAATGGGACCCTCATGCCAGTGTGACCCCCATAGGACAGTTACCTTTTTTATTCAATACCTCAAATTGGGACATCGTTTTCTGCCTTAGGTAGAAGATTGTCCTTTAGCGTATGAAAGCAACAATGCGCCTTCTAAAACGGATGTGTTGGGCTCTCTGCTGTTGTCCGTTTTATCGGGACACATGCGTTATGCCCATCTCACCACCTTAGCCTGTGATCAGGTGAGTCCCCCATTACTGGGGATGAGCAAAGGTGGTCAACGATGATTCAGCAAGACTGGCTTTGTTTTCGTTAAAAAATATAGTGTCATGGCTATTTTAATCATGACTTTAGCAAAGGCAAAACCAGGGCTACTTTTAGTCTTTTTTCTTTAAGTCTATTAAATACTAGTCATTATTAATCCATTATTGTTCTACTGTTTTTTGTTATCATTCTAATCACATAACACTAAATGATTATATAAAGAAAATAAAAAAACCAACAACCTGTAAAGAAATCACTTATGATTATTTTTAGAAAGTCATCCTCAATCTCCTTATGGTATTCGTTTTAGTATATATAATTATACTTTAATAGAACAATTACACTCTTATCCTCTTTAGACTGTTACTAACATTTGTTGAAAAATATCTATGGGTTTTTATTTATTAATTTGAAATGAGCAATTTATCTAAACTCATTAATGCTTTATTAAACGGTATTATTTCTATATTATCAATATATTGACAATGTTCTCCTAAATAGATTAAATAGCATTTTGCCATAGGATAGTCAGTTTTAAAGGCTTTCAAACCCGTTAAATTTTTTTTATCGACATAAGTACTACTTTTAATCTCAAATGCTAATAAGCTCTTAGGTCCATAAGCAATAAAATCAACTTCTATTTGATTGCTGGTGCGCCAAAAATAAAACTCATATTCAGCTTTTAAATAAGCATTAATAGCTGATATTTCTTGAAAAAACAAGCCCTCTAAGGCGTGGCCATTAATCTCACTAATACTATCTAAAGGTCCTTTAGGACGTAATATTTTATAGACACCCACATCAAATAAATAAAATTTGGGATGATGGCTTAATCTTCTTTTTGCTCTTTTGGTAAAAATTTTAATTCTTTTTGCTATTAATAAGTCTTCTAAAATATCAAAATAACTAGCTATTAATTTTTGATTAACTCCGACTTCTCTTGCAATAGCAGATAAATTAATCTGTTCTCCATGAGCAAAGCTAGCAATCTCTAAAAAACGATAAAATAATTGCATATTCCGTGTTAAACCTTCCTGTAATACCTCCTCTCGCAAATACATATTGATATAAGCTTGCAAATAAAGTTTAGGATCATTGCTTGTTTTTACTTTAGGCAGTTGACCATACAAAAGCGTTTTTCCCAAATTAAACTGCTCACCTTGTTCAATAGCAGTTAACGGATGCATAGTAAGCTGCAATGCTCTGCCCGCAAGCAAATTAACCCCTTTTTTTCGTAAACTTCTTGCGCTAGAACCAGTTAATATAAATTTTCTTTTTTCATGTTCAATAAGTCTATGAACTTCATTAAGCAAGGCGGGAATTTTTTGAATTTCATCAATAATAATCCATTTTGAAGCCTCAACAGGAAAATATCTTTTTAAATGTTGTGGATTAGCAGAAAGATCAAAAAAAATATTTTGCTCAAGTAAATCTATATAAGTATCAGAAGGAAAGTTATTTTTAACCCACGTGGTTTTACCCACCCCTCTAGGACCAAATAAAAAATAACTTTCTTGGCTATTATTAGCAATTTTCAATAAACGTGGATACATGTATGCATTTTAGACTTAAAAACTCTAAAATACAATGCATTTTAGAGTTTTTATCTCCAAAATGCATAAAGTATAATAACCTATTGAAATATATATTCTTTTAAGGAAATTAGGTGTTTTAAATAACCGTTGCCTTTTCAATAACAATATCCTCACTTGGCACATCATCGTGCCCTGCTTTTGAAGTAGTTTTAACGGCCTTAATTAAATCCACAACCTCCATGCCCTCGACAACTTTACCAAAAACACAGTAGCCCCAACCATTGACATCTTCTGATTTGAAATTTAAAAACTCATTATCTTTAACATTAATAAAAAACTGCGCAGAAGCAGAATGAGGATCCATAGTTCTAGCCATAGCAATACTCCCTCGCACATTTTTACTGCCTTTGTTTGCTTCGTTTTTAATTACTGATTTAGTTTGTTTTTGTTTCATACCCGGTAGAAAACCACCGCCTTGAATCATAAAATTATTAATAACTCGATGAAAAATTACACCCTCATAAAAACCGTCTTTAACATATTCTTCAAAGTTTTTAGCAGTATTAGGCGTTTTTTTATAATCAAGCTCTAGCTTAATAGTCCCTTTATTAGTTTCTAAAATTACCATCTTCAATTCCTCTTATAATATAAATCATTATTATTTATTTCTAACTTTTCGTCTTAATATGTTAAGAAATTCCACAAATAGAGAAAAGCCCATCGCAAAATAGATATAGCCTCTTGGCACATGAAACTCAAAACCATCAGCAATCAAGACCATTCCTATTAAAATTAAAAAACTCAAGGCTAACATTTTAACAGTAGGATGCCTAGCAATAAAGCGACTTAACGGTTCGCTTGCAAAGACCATAGTAACAATAGCAATAGTAATAGCCACTGCCATTAACCAATAGCGCTGGGTTAAACCTATCGCTGTTAATACGCTATCTAAAGAAAAAATAACATCTAAAATAGCAATTTGGGTTACTATCATCATAAAACCACTAGGACCTTTACTGGTTTTTTTAATTTCTGTTTTAGGCTCAATTTCAATATGAATTTCTTCTGTGGACTTAGCTAACAAAAACAACCCGCCTAATATTAAAAATAAATCTCGAATTGAAAAAGTCATATTAAATATTGAAAATAAAGGAAATATTAATTTGGTGATCCAAACTGCAGACGCTAATAATATAAGCCTGGTTACCCAGGCTAAAGTTAAGCCTACTTTTCTTGCTCTACTTTGTATGGGCTTAGGTAATCGCTGCGAGATAATAGCAATAAAAACTAAATTATCAATGCCTAAGACAACCTCGAGGATGGTTAAAGTAATTAAACTAACAACAATGTCTATCATCGCTTCCATTCATAATCCTTCTTAACTTAACTTTTCATAAAAGGTTTGCACAGCATTTAATGATAAAGCTTCTTTGTCTAAATAAACCAAACAAGAACTCTCCTCTTTATCAGATAATCCACTAATAACTAAAGAATAATCATGCAAATTTTTTACTCGGCCTTTTTTATTGATAACAAGTATTGGATCTTTGCTACCAACATAAGATTGATGGGGTAGTTGAACTAAACTTACCTGCCAGGGCTTTAACTTTTTTTCTTTTTTTAAGGAGGCAATTAATTCTTGGGTTTGAGATAAATGCTCGGCATCAATATGTAAAATCTTAGGTAACCGTCTGCTATAAAGTCGTTCAGCAATTTCCACCACCGGGTGCTTAAGCGTTAATCCTGCAAAATAACGAATCATTGAAAATACATCATAATCACAAAGCCTTTTATAAAGGTTATAATTACTCATTAAAAAACTCTTTTTTAATGAATTTATGTTTTTAGTTGTTTTAGCCTGATGATTAAACTGGGTCACCGCCGCTAAAAATTTTGCTAAATTTTTCTCTTTTATTTCTGCAAACAAGCCTTCTTCCCAAACACTTTTGGCTAAATATTTTAAAAAGGAGGTTAACAAAAATTCAGCGGCATATTTTTTACCATTATGATAAACATTATGCATCATTAAGCGTCTGGCCATTAAATACTGTTCTACTACTCCGATTCCTTTTTCGGTAATACCTAATCTCAGCGTTTTTGTTTTATCTTCCACAATCGCCATACAGTGTAATAGCCATTGAAAATCATAGACACCATAAGTAACACCACAAAAATGACTGTCTCGTCGTAAATAATCAAGACGGTCGGCATCAAGCTGTGAAGAAACGATATCTGCTAGCAATTTTTTTTCTTGTTCTTTGTGCATAATAAGGTTTTTGATAAGATTCAGTTCTTCTACTGTAATAGGTCCAGATTTGTTTCTTTTATTAAACTCATTAACAAATTTTGTAGATAAATACTCTTTTAAAAATAAGGGGGTCCAATCTTCATGTTTAATAGCTGACTGATAAAAAATTCCTTCAAACGCATGAGAAAAAGGACCATGACCGATATCATGTAATAGACCGGCTATCATGACGACTCTACGCTCCCGGGCAGTAAGATTAAGCTTGGTTGCAATCTGACCTGCAACGTAGCAACATCCTAAAGCATGATTGAATCGAGTATGCACAGCACCTGGAAAAACTAAATCACCTAATCCTAATTGTTTAATATGTCGTAATCGTTGAAAGTTAGGACTATCGATAAAAGGTTTGATCCAATTATTTTCTTCATCCGTAAACTGCATAGAGCCATGTACAGGATCTTTGATGATATGAAACGATTTATTAGTCGTTTTCATTCCTGGTTCCTTTTTAAAAGCTATTTATAAGTTGTTATTATTGTTTAAATTTAACAAACAATAAAGCTTCTCTAGTCTAAAGCGATGACTTATCTCTTATCCAGCGCTAGGGACTCTTCTGTTTAATTCAAAAAATTAACTTTATCTTTTAATATCAAATGGTTATCAAATGTCCGTTGCTTTTAGTCCTGGCGGGTTAATTTTTATCTGCACTAATAAAAATATTCCATTTGGTTTTTAAAAAAAATAATTTATGTTACTATTTAAAACTACTTGGAGTAATAATATGGCAAAAGGAATCCCTTACATTAACCAACTGGCGGCTCAAGGTGGTTTCTTTTTTACCACCTGTGATTTAATCCAACAGTTTGCTATGACCACTACTGCTGCCAATGCTTTATTAAGACGACTCAAAGCTAAACATGAAATTGCTACCCCTTATCCTGGCTTTCATTTGATTATTCCACCTGAGTTTCGTGTTTTAGGTTGTTTACCTGCAGAGCAATTTATTCCAGCACTCATGTGTTATTTAAACATTCCTTACTACGTTGGCCTATTAAGCGCCGCCGCCTTTTATGGAATAACTCAGCCAGCCTTATCAACCTTGCAAATTATTGTTCCTGATAATCGCAATACTATTCACTGTGGCAATCTTAATATTGAATTTATTGCCAGAAATAACCTACAAAATCTTCCTATTAAAAAATTTCCAACAAGCAAAGGTACTATTAATGTTGCCACAGCCGAGCTAACAGCTTTAGATTTAGTCAATTCTCCCTCGCAAAGCGAGGGATTAACCAAGGTGCTTCGGTTACTTAAAGAACTAACACCTAGCCTGTCTAAGCAAGCCTTAGTCAATTTAACAAAGCTAGTTCCTTATACACCACCTTTACAGCGATTAGGTTTTTTTCTCGAGGCCATTAACCAAGAAGAATTAGCACAAATAGTAGAGCAAGAACTTTTACATCGAAAAATGAAAAAAAGACTATTAGTTTCAAAAATTAAAGTACCGAGTAAAGCGACAGTAAATTCTAGATGGAAAATAATTATCAATAAAACCTGGGGGCAAGAGTTATAATTAATTATTACCCTAAACGATTTTTACGAATAATTTTATGCAGGTCTTTCACAGCACGCAGTTTTGCTGAAGCTTCTGCTAATTCGACTAAAGCTCTTTGATAATCGATATTTTTAGCTTTTTTGCCGGCCAAACTTTGTAAAGCCTTTTCTTGCGCTTCTTTAGCGGCCATTTCATCAATATCATCAGCCCGAATAATCGTATCAGCTAAAATGGTCACCACATCAGGTTGCACTTCAATCATACCCCCTGAAATATAAAAAACCTCGGCTTTACCATCTTGTTTAATCGTAGTAACTTCTCCTGGCTTTACACCAGTTAATAGAGGAGTATGGCCAGGATAAATACCCAAATCGCCCTCTTGACCACTGACAGTAACACATTGGACTCGTCCAGAAAAAATAGCTTGTTCTGCACTGACAATATCAAGATGTAGGGTCATTGCCATGGCGATTACCTCTTAAAACGATTTAGCCTTTTCAACGGCTTCATCAATGGTGCCTACCATATAAAAAGCCTGTTCAGGCAAATGATCATATTCACCTTCTAAAATACCCTTAAATGCTCTAATAGTTTCTTTTAAGGGCACAAATTTACCTGGTGCCCCGGTAAATATTTCTGCCACAAAGAACGGTTGTGATAAGAAACGTTGAATTTTTCTAGCACGCATTACGATAGCCTTATCGTCTTCTGATAATTCATCCATTCCTAAAATTGCAATAATGTCTTTAAGTTCTTTATAGCGTTGCAATACTTTTTGGACATGCCTAGCGGTATCATAATGCTCTTGGCCAACAATTAATGGATCTAGCTGTCTACTAGTAGATTCAAGGGGATCAATGGCTGGATAAATACCCAATTCTACAATTTGTCTAGATAAAACAACCGTAGCATCCAGGTGTGCAAAAGTAGTAGCCGGTGAGGGGTCTGTTAAGTCATCGGCCGGTACGTAAACCGCTTGTACTGAAGTAATAGAACCTGTTTTAGTCGAAGTAATTCGTTCTTGCAGGCTTCCCATTTCTTCAGCTAAAGTAGGTTGATAACCTACTGCTGAGGGCATACGACCTAATAAAGCAGATACCTCAGTACCCGCTAAAGTGTAACGATAAATATTATCAATAAATAATAAAACATCACGGCCTTCATCGCGAAACTTTTCGGCAATGGTTAATCCTGTCAAACCTACGCGTAATCGGTTTCCTGGTGGCTCATTCATTTGTCCATAGACTAAGGCTACTTTGTCTAAGACATTGGATTCTTTCATTTCATGATAAAAGTCATTCCCTTCACGAGTTCGTTCACCCACACCAGCAAACACTGAATACCCGCTATGCTCAATGGCAATATTACGAATTAGTTCCATCATGTTAACTGTTTTACCAACCCCTGCGCCTCCAAATAGACCCACTTTACCACCTTTAGCAAAAGGGCAGAGTAAATCGATAACTTTAATTCCTGTTTCTAACAATTCTTCCGTTGCAGCTTGCTCTGCATAACTTGGTGGCTCACGATGAATAGGTAAGCGTTCCGTTTCATTTATAGGACCCGCCTCATCAATAGGCTCACCTAATACATTTAAAATTCTACCTAAAGTTTCTTTTCCAACCGGTACCATAATTGGGCTGCCAGTATCATAAGCTTTAAGCCCTCGTGATAAACCATCACTACTACCCATTCCCATAGCAATAGTTCTTACTACACCATCACCAACTTCCTGTTGTACTTCTAAAATAAGATCTTTATTTTCAACGGTTAAAGCGTTATAAATTTTAGGAACAGCATTACGTGGAAATTCCACGTCAACTACTGCACCAATAACTTCTACTATATATCCAAAGCTCATTCACTTTCTCCTACGAAACGGCATCCGCGCCAGAAATAATTTCCGAAATTTCACGAGTAATCGCAGCTTGTCTAGCCTTATTATAAGCTAACTGTAAATCACTTATAATTTTACCTGCATTATCAGTCGCACTTTTCATCGCCACCATGGTTGCAGCTTGCTGGCAAGCGATATTCTCTATGACGCCCTGATAAACTTGTGACTCAATATAATTTTTTAATAGGCGTTTTAATAATTGTTTAGCATCAGGCTCGTATAAATAATCCCAATGATGCTTCTTAGCTTCTTCTGCTTTACTAGGATCTGGCACAATGGGTAATAGTTGAATCCGCAAAGGTCGCTGTATCATAGTATTAATAAATTCATTATAAAAAATATGTAGCGCATCAATTTGTTTATCACTATAAGCATCTAACATTACTTTAACGATACCAATTAATTGTTCAATGCCTGGGGCATCACCTAAATGATGAGCTTTGGCAATAACATTACCACCAATACGTCTAAAATAAGCATCTGCTCGATTACCAATTAAACACAAATCAGCTGCTATATTTTTTTCAGAAAAATCTTTCATGATGGTAATAACTGATTTAAATAAATTACTATTTAATGAGCCGCAAAGACCCCGGTCTGTAGAAACAATGATAACGCCAATTTTTTTTATTTCGCGGACTTCTAAAAAAGGATGCCTGTATTCTGGATGAGCACAAGCTAAATGGTGGATTACATCGCGAATTTTTTCTGCATAAGGTTTGGATCGTTTCATACGATCTTGTGCTTTACGCATCTTACTAGCAGCAACCATTTCCATAGCCCGCGTTATTTTCTGCGTACTTTTAATACTGCCAATTTTTGATTTTATCTCACGTGCAACCGTCATAGTCTTACCAAGTTAATGTTTGCATGCAGGCTTCTATTGCAGCCTTCATTTGCTTATCAATATCATCGTTATAATCGCCCGCCTCATTAATTCTCTTCATTAAGTTCGCATAATTAGTAAAACAAAACGCGTGCAATTCCGCTTCTACTGCAGTCACTTTATTAATCGGCACTCTGTCAAAATAGCCTCTATCGACCGCATATAAAGAGATGCTCATCTCTGCTACAGTTAATGGGGCATATTGTTTTTGCTTCATAATTTCAGTCACTCGTTGTCCGCGCTCTAATTGTTTACGAGTTACCTCATCTAAGTCTGAAGCAAACTGAGCAAAAGCAGCCAATTCACGATATTGTGCTTGCGCGATACGAATACCGCCCGCAAGCTTTTTCATAATCTTAGTTTGAGCGGCGCCGCCCACTCGTGATACCGATAATCCGGTATTAATTGCAGGTCGAATACCAGCATTAAATAGATCTGTTTCTAAAAATATTTGTCCGTCTGTAATCGAAATAACGTTGGTCGGTACAAAAGCAGAAACGTCACCCGCTTGGGTTTCAATAATAGGTAAGGCTGTTAAAGAACCTGTTTTACCTTTTACTGTGCCTTGAGTAAATTTTTCTACATACTCAGCATTAACTCTTGCTGCACGTTCCAACAAGCGTGAATGCAAATAAAAAATATCGCCAGGATACGCTTCTCGACCTGGCGGTCTTCTCAACAATAAAGAAATTTGGCGATAAGCCCAAGCTTGCTTTGTTAAATCATCATAGATAATTAGAGCATCTTGTCCTCGATCTCTGAAATACTCCCCCATCGAACAACCCGTATAAGGAGCAACAAATTGCATTGCAGCAGGATCTGAAGCAGTTGCAACCACAACAATCGTATGTTTCATCGCACCATGCTCATGCAACTTACGAACCACCGCTGCAACGGAAGAAGCCTTTTGGCCTATTGCTACATAAATACACTTAATTCCTGAATCTTTCTGGTTAATAATAGTATCAATAGCAACCGCTGTTTTACCTGTTTGTCTATCTCCAATTAAAAGCTCTCTTTGTCCGCGGCCAATTGGCACCATAGAATCTATAGCTTTTAAGCCGGTTTGCACAGGTTCTGAAACTGATTTTCTCCAAATTACCCCAGGCGCAATTTTTTCAACTGGAGAAGTTAATTTAGTTTCTAAAGGCCCGGCTTCATCAATAGGCTGGCCTAATGCATTAACCACTCGACCAAGTAATGCTTCACCAACCGGTACTTCAAGAATTCGTCCCGTCGTTTTTACTATCTGTCCTTCAACTAAATCTTTATACTCACCTAATACTACCGCACCAACTGAATCTCTTTCCAAGTTTAATGCTAAACCAAATAGGCCATTTTCAAACTCCAGCATTTCACCTTGCATCACATTATCAAGACCATAGATTTTAATAATGCCGTCCTTAACACTAACTATTTTACCTTCGGTTCTAATATCGCTTTCATTTTTAAATGATTCGATTCGGCTTTTAATAATTTCACTTATTTCTGCTGAAGATAACTTCATAATTGTTGATCCCCTTTAAGGTATTCGCGAAGCTTTGATAAACGTCCAAAAATAGAACCATCAATTACTAGATCGTCACTTTTAATAATAGCGCCCCCTAAAAGAGTTTGATCTATTTTATGGCTCAATAAAATATTTTTTTGATATCGTTTTTCTAAAGCTTTAGTAATTTTTTGTTGTTGAGCAGCTGTTAATTCTAAAGCTGAAATAATTTCAACTTTTAACGCTTTATCATAGTTTTCTTTATGTTTTATAAACTCTGATAAAATAAAAGGTATGACTGGCAATCGATGATAATCAATTAGTAATCTAAAAAAATTACTGATGCTTTTATCTTTGATAGCAAGTATTTTTACAAAAATTTCCCATAACTCCTTTTCAGAAATACTTGGGTCATAAAATAACTGCTTGACTTCAGCTTGCTTAATTACATTTGCTGCTAACTGCAATATCTCATGCCAAGCTGCAATAGTATTTTTTTCAGCCGCATATTCGAAAGCTGCTTTAGCATAAGGTCTTGCGATACTTAATAAGTTCATTGTTATAACTCTGCCACCAATTCATCTATTACTTTATCGTGTATCTGTTTATTAATTTCTTTTTCAATCACTTTTTCGGCGCCCGTAACAACTAAATCAGCCACTTCCTTTCTTAACGCATCTTTAGTGTTAGCGGTCATCTGTTCAATTTCTGTATGAGCATAGTCGATAATTTGCTGGCTTTCTTTGCGCGCTTGTTCTTTTGCTTCTTCAATTATCTGAACCGCTCTTTTATTAGCTTGCTCAATTAAGTGAGAGGCATTTAACTTTGCCTCTCTTAAAATTTCAGTGGCTTTGTGTTTAGCTAATTCTAACTCTCTTTTTCCGCGCTCAGCAGCCGACAGGCCTTCACTGATGCGTTTTTGGCGTTCTTGCATTGCTTTAGTAATAGGAGGCCATACATAACGCATAGTAAACCAAATGAAAACTATAAAAGTTATCATTTGGCCTATTAAAGTTAAATTAATATTCATTCAGCTATTGTCTCTCTTTTATCAACTGTTATTGGCTGGTGCTTCTAATTTAGTTGCATGATTAACCGCTTGGTCGACAAACGGGTTTGCTGCAAAAAATAAATAAAGTCCCATTACAATTGAAATTGCTGCAAATGCATCAACTAATCCTGCCATTAAAAACATCCGCATCATTAGCATCGGTGACAGTTCAGGCTGTCTTGCAACACCCTCTAAAAATTTACCGCCTAAAATGCCAAAGCCAATTGCTGTCCCTAAAGACGCTAAACCTATTAATAATCCAGCAGCAATAGCAGAAGAGCCTGTGATCTGTGCGAATGCCGCTAATTTTGCTACAAATAAACTATCCATTATGCCTCCTTAATTGTCTTTAAATTATTAATTTAATGCTCCTCATGCGCCATACTCAAATAAACGATGGTTAACATCATAAAAATGAACGCCTGGAGAACAATCACTAATAAATGGAAAATAGACCAAATACCACCGGGAATAAATTGTATCCACCAAGGCATGATCGCTATTAAAATAAAAATTAATTCGCCCGCAAAAAGGTTACCAAATAACCGCAATGCTAAGGATAATGGCTTTACTAATTCTTCAATCACTTTAAAAATAAAATTAATGGGCAACAGATAAGGCCCAAAGGGTTTAAAAAAAATTTCTTTCCCAAAACCAAGCACCCCTTTTACTTTAAAACTGTAAAACATAATGATGCAAAAGACGGGGATAGAGAGTCCAAAAGTAATATTAGGATCAGCAGTAGGTACCGAACGAAAATAATCTATGCCCATTAAACCAAACAATCCTGGCAATAAATCAACAGGTATCAAATCCATCATGTTCATTAAAAACACCCAAATAAATATGGTTAAAGCTAACGGAGCGATAAGATTGCTTTTGCCATGAAAAGTTTCTTTGACTAATCTGTCGACAAATTCAACGATGATTTCGACAAAATTTTGTAATTTTCCTGGCGTTCCCTCTACTACTCTGATTGCTACTAAACGAAATAAGATTAAAAATGCCAAGCCCAAAACAATAGCAAGACCCAAGGCATCTAGATCAATAACCCAAAAACCTGGATTATTTGTGGTCAATGTCATCGTGTGCAAACTAAGCTGCAAATGTCCAAGGTGGTGTTGTACATATTCTTCTGATGACATGTTCTCTAACCCTTTAGAGTTATTGTTTTTCAAATCCAAATATAATAAACGGCGCGAACCAATAAATCATTATATTGATAATAAAACTAATTAAAAATGGGCCTACGGCTACTTTTAAATAGATTACTGCTAAAACAAAAAGCAGGCTCAATATTATTAGTTTCATTATTTCGCCTAGACAAAAAGCGATGACAAACTTCTTTGCTTCTCTCGCTCCTTGATAACGAAATACTCGCCATACAAAATACCAGTTAGCTAAGGCGCAAATCGCTCCCGCTACCAGTGCAGAATAGGCTGCTTTAAAATCCTTAATTGTCCAAATAATGGCCGCCATTAATACGGTCAATAGCAGTTGTACATAGATTATTCGGTAGACAAGCTGTTTAGGATTTTTTGTCTCTAATTCTTGTACCTTTTTCATATTCTGTTATCCCGATATTCCTTATAGTTACAAATAGTTACGTAGCTTCGGGATAAAATTGACGAAAGTATAAAGATTTGTGGAGATAAGCGCAATATTTATCCGTCAATTTGTATAAATAAAATATTTATCATCATTTAGTCACATTTCCATGATAAAATTTTTCGCATAATAAAAAGGATAAATTATGCCCAATCTTTATCAATACACCTATCTTTGCACCCGTCATAATATGCGTATTGTCACCAGCCATACTTTAATACTGATTTGGAACTTAACCAATAACTCGCTAATTTATTATAATACTTTGGACAGAATGTTACCGCGTTTAAACATCACTGTTCAAAATCTCAGTGAAATGGAAGGGTTTTATGGTAACTTGGCTTATGGAAGCATGTTGGCTGCTTTGGTCATTTTTTCACTAGGTAATCAAGAAACCTTTCCTCACAGACTCCAAGTTGCTTGCTGGCCTTTTGGGTTTCGTCTTAAAAAACATTCTCGAACTGGCTGGCTGCTTATTTTTTGGGAATTTGTCCGTTCTATTACAGCTGTTACCAGAACTATTGCTAACTCTGGCTCAGCTGCTATTGCTATTTATCCTTTTGCGGGCCGTAACGGGGCTATCACAAGTTTTACTGTTGCAGCAAGCATTAATATTGTTGCCAATGTTGCTTTTTATAGACAAAAAGATCATACCCCATTAGCTTGTATTCCAGAAAAAATTCGTAACCCAATGCGCCTTATTATTTCTTCCTTGTTTGCCTTACTAGCTTCTCTGCTCTATGCAGTTTCATTAAATCTATTTTTTGAGCATTTAAAATTTCAAGATTATCCCAGCACCGAATGTAAGACATGGGAAGATATATTAATCACTGGCATTAATATCATAGGTCTTATTTTTTTATCTTTAGCAACGATGAATCGATATAATAAAGAACTTGGTGAGGCGATGGGAGAAACTAAAGCATCCTATACTTTACCACAATGCTTTACCGATTTTGCAAGTTCTGCCTTTGTTATGGCCATAGCAATTTTCTTTAAAAGTGGCACCGCTGCAAGCTCTGGTTTTGCCTTGTTTTATCCAAATAAAGCCTTGGCCTGGTCCGATGCGCTTGTTGGTATTATCCCTGCTGGGTTAGCCCAATGGGCCCAATTAAAAACTGATAACCAAGAACCTCAATTACCTTTGCTTGCTTCTGATTTTGCTACAGATTCCACACCTACCCCTGGACTCCAACCAGTTGGTACCACCCATGAATTGCTTTCTCTATTAGCAGATTGTCAATTTAGCAACGGCCAGCCTAAAATACCCAGCCCCCCACTTCCTAATCCAGCAACTAGCCGACGTAGAGGTAATGCTTGTGCGGAATTTATGAACAGCTGTTTGAATTGGTGTGGCAGCTTTTTTGGAAGTCGTGCCACTCCTTCTGTTGGCGAAACTGATCCGCTTTTGTCTGCCACTAAGCGTTCTGCTTACTAAACAATTTTTTTAAGCTTTCAAGCTATTAATAGACTTACTTTCTTTTAATAAATTTTCAATAGCTTAGATATCGCCCCTTTTGCTTATTAAAAATTAATGGCTGCTTGATTACTAATCATTACTTTAACGATTATTAAATAGCCATGTTTAATATTTTTTTGTAAACTTGCTTTATGAGTTTGCATAAGAATTTAGTTCGTTTTTATTATAAATTACGATTGCCGAAAAATCGTTGGCATATTATTTCTGTATTGCCTAATCTTAAGTTAAAAAACTGCGCTGCTCTTAATCATGACGTAAAAGAAATTTATTATAAAGGTAAGTTTATTGCCAAAACCAGCCCTTTAACTGAGTTAAAACAACGTAAACAAAAAAATTGCTTTATTGTGGCTACTGGGCCGTCTATTCAAACCTTAGATTTAACGCAATTACAGAATAAGTTTCTTATTGGAGTAAATGGTGCAACCGCTTTAATTACCTCCCATCAGCTAAAGTTTTCGCTTTATATTGTCATGGATCCAAGTTTTGTTAAACATCGTTTTGAATTAGTTAAAGCTGCTATTCACGCTGGCACACCTTGTTTATTTAGTTACAAGGTTATTGATGCTATTTGTAAACAAGATTCCTCCTTATTGCAGCATGCCAAACTTTATCTTATTCAAGAAATAAACAAGCGTTATGATGGCATTACTCTACCAACTTCTGCTTTTTACGACAAAATAAAAAATAATCCTCAATTAATCACTCCTATTTCAAAGACTAGCAACAACCCTATTGGTTTTAGTCGCAATATTGAACACGGTGTATTTGATGGAGGAACCGTCACGTTTTGGGCGGCACAAGTTGTTTATTACATAGACTTTACGAATATCTTCATTTTAGGAATGGATTTACATTCGAAAACGGGTGCTTTACGGTTTTATGAAAAACCAAGTAATCAGCTACCAAGTTATTTAGAAGATGATTATGAATCTCTGATCAAGCCTTCTTTTGAAGCGCTATCTCATCTAATGATAAATGAGCCTATAAGATTTTATAATGTTTCTTTACAAAGCCGACTGTCAGAAACTATCTTGCCAAAAATTAGTTTTGAAACTGCTCTAGAGTTATGTCAATAAGCTAATTTTTTTCTTTGCCTTAATTTTTAATTTATTTATTACACAGTTTGCTTTATACAAGTTTGCAAACCATTACCGCCATTAAAATAATTTGGTTCGTAATAAAATTTATGTAATACCGTCTCTGTTTTGCCTTGCCTATTGCTATCATGCGTTGCTATTTCAATACCCACACCCCGATCAGTTTTTGCTTTAGCATCAACCCCTGTATTTTCAAAATAAACACCTAACATATTACCGTTGGCTGCAGCCTCACCTACATATTGAATACCATCTTGCTCTGTTAACAATAAATGATACGCCGCATAACCATTACTAAGATCGCTATCTTTGGCATCTAAAGTCAAAATTAAAGTCGCATTGGCATACGCTTTATCATGACTATCATAACCACTGCAATGATATTTACCAGACAAATCCGGATTAGCTAATAAAGCGCCAAAGCAGCTAAGACTTAATAATGAACTCAATCCCAAACAAACTAATTTTCTCATTGCAATTTTCTCTCATTAATTTTGCAAGGCAGTATAAACAATAATATAGTTTATTTTGTCATAAATAATTCATGACTTTTTTAAAAGATAGTTCATTTCTACAAAAAGTAGCGGCCTAGAAATTTAAAGGCCTTTATTATTTAATATGCTCTGAAATACCTTGTAATTCATCGACATTATTATAATAAATAATTAATTTTCCTTTACCAGAGGACTGATGCTCAATTGATATTTTCGCACCCAGTTTTTCAGACAATTCGTTTTCAAAGTGCTTAATATTAGGATTGGTCGTGCTTGTTTTTTTCGGAGTCACTGTAACGGCTTGTGATTTTTTAATTAAGACTTCTGTTTCTCTTACAGACAATTCTTTTAGCGCCACTAAGCGAGCAATTTGACTTTGTTGATTGCCTGTTAGTGCCAATAATACTTTGGCATGGCCTAGATCAAGTTTACCTTCAGCCACTAAAAGTTTTACATCTTCGTTAAGCGATAACAGCCTTAATAAATTAGTAATCGTTGTACGAGGCTTACCCACAGCCGCGGCTACTTCTTGATGAGTCATAATAAATTCATCCATCAAACGTTGCAGTGCTATAGCTTCTTCAATAGGATTTAAATTTTCACGTTGAATATTTTCAATTAAAGCCATCGCAATCGCTGCATCATCTGCAACATTTTTAATGACTACTGGCACAGTTTCCAGACCCGCTAATTGCGCAGCTCGCCAACGACGTTCTCCGGCAATAATTTCATACTCTCCTTCGGCAATTAATCTTACGACTATTGGCTGAATAATCCCTTGTGCTTTAATGGAATCTGCTAATTCTTGTAAAGCAAGAGAGTCCATATGCTTTCGTGGCTGATATTTACCTCGACAGATTTTTTCAATAGGTAACTGACTTAGCTTGCTTTTGGCTGTGTCTTCTTGCGATTTTTCTACTATCTCCGAGCTAATATTAGAAAGTAGCATTCCTAAGCTATTACGTTTTCCTAAACCAGGCTTTTTAACGGTCATATCAGTTTTTTGCTCCATCAATTGTTCATTTATTTAGCAATATTTGATTATTTGTCATTAATATATCATATTTATCTTGTTAACGCTTATTTTTATAACGCCCCCCTATGGTAAACAAAAATGATCATAATAAACCTATTAATCATGGTTAGCCTCTCTTTAGTTTTTGTTAGCTTTTGTTTAATTTAGTGACTACTGTTAATTATTTTGATAAAACTTCTGTAAGCTTTTCCTTTTGCCCAATCTAGCGAACCATAATTTTTAATGGGCAGGAATGCCCAATAATAAAATTAATAAGGACTATTATGAATAATTCTTCACGACGAACTTTAAATACGTTTGCTTTGACTATGATAACTATCAGTTCTGTTGATAGTATTAGAAATTTACCCTCTACTGCTTTATTTGGTAGTAGTTTGATTTTCTTTTTTTTGTTAGGTGCGGTTCTTTTTTTAATTCCTACCGCTTTAGTTTCTGCAGAACTTTCTTCTAGTTGGGCACAACAGGGTGGTGTGTATGTTTGGGTAAGAGAAGCTTTTGGAAAAAAAATTGGTTTTTTAGCGATTTGGTTTCAATGGATAGAAAATGTTTTTTGGTATCCTACTATTTTGTCATTCATTGCCGGCACGCTTGCTTATATTCTTTCACCCAATCTTGCTAATAATAAATTCTTTTTAGTCAGTGTTATCTTAATTGTTTTCTGGAGTATTACCCTTATCAACTTATATGGTATGCGTTCTTCCGCTTTGCTCAGTAATTTTTCTGCTATCACTGGATTAATCATTCCTATGACATTAATTATTGGTTTAGGAATTTTATGGATTACCAATCATCATCCGTTACAAATTACTTTCACAACTCATGCTTTATTGCCCAATGCTCATGATTCTAATATATGGGTATCACTAACAGGGATCATTTTATCTTTTTGTGGAATAGAAATTGCAACGGTTCACGCTGCTGATGTAAAAAATCCACAAAAAACTTTTCCAAAATCACTCTTTTATTCCGTTCTCTTTATTTTGTTTACTCTTATTTTAGGCTCTTTAGCCATTGCCATCGTCTTACCCAAAAATCAAATTAGTTTAGTAGCAGGTATTATGGAGGCTTTTACTGCTTTCTTTCAAGCTTATCATCTAGCCTGGATTGTCCCCATTATTGGTATTTTGTTGGTAATAGGAGGAATTGGTGGTGTAAATAACTGGACCATTGCGCCTTTAAAGGGTTTATTAATTTCAGCTGAAGATGGCACATTACCTTCTCTATGGCTAAAAGAAAACCGTTTTTTTGCCCCTGTTTCTTTATTAATTGGCCAGGCTCTCTTTGTTACTTTACTAACTCTGCTATTTTTATTATTGCCTAGTATTAATGAATCTTATTGGCTACTCAATGCGTTAGCTTCTCAACTTTACATGCTTATGTATTTATTAATGTTTGCTGCTGGCATTTGGTTACGATTTAAATATCCCGCTCAAATCCGTCCTTATAAAATTCCTGGTGGTAAGTGGGGAATAATCTTGGTGGGTGGTGTAGGCATAGTTGCTTGTCTTGGCACAATTATTATCGGTTTTTTCCCACCCGAAATTTTACATATTCCCGACTTATTTGATTATGAGCTTATTATTTCTTCTGGCTTAATTGCGATGATGATCCTTCCCATATTAATTGGCTGGTTAAAAACTCCTTAATTAGGTTTTCGCAATAAAAGCCAATAATTGGTGGCTAAACCTGACCTTCCTAATTTAAAAGCGGGTTTAACAATTTTTTTAAATTCAATTAATTTAAAATTGCGATAAAATGTTTTTACTTCTAACTCATCATAATCTTTTTGAAATTTACCATTTTCAGGCCAGATCGTACTATTAGGCTCAAGACCAGGAGAATGAGTAATAAATTCTTTTTCCCATTCATCTTCTATTGAACAAACTGTCACCAACGCATAACCACCTGGTTTTAAAGTACGAAACATTTCTTCTCGACATAATTCTCTACCGACTTTAGTTTCAATATCAATTGAAGCAAATGAATCAATTGCTACGTCAAAAAAATTCTCTGCAAAAGGCCAAGGCTTGTCAATTTCGCCCCATTGAAAATAAACAGGTTGTAACCCTGTATTTTGTTCGGCAAGTTTGTTACTAAAGTCTATTGCTTCCTGAATATACTCGATGCCATATACTTCAAAACTGTGCTTTGCTAAATAAAAGCTATTGCGACCTTTGCCTGAGCCTATGTCTATAGCTGTACCTGTTAGCCTTTGTTGTTGAGTAAGGAACTCTACAAAAAAGACTACTCCGCTTGCTGGTTCAAGACTAGCTAATGAAGGCAAAGCGGCTTGTATTGCATGTTCCTTTAACCAAACCTGTTGCTGCTTTCTCATAGTTGGAGATTCCAAATGAACGTTCATTAAATAAATTAAGCTCTTTTTGAGTTAAATCATTGTAACTTATTTCTTATAGTTTCCTAGCTTGAAAATAATAAATATGCTCATATGTTTATATTAAAGAACGTAACAAATTTTTAAAAGAGGGGGCATGGGGTTAATTCGATTCCGTCCTTGGCGATCAATCAATGATGTTTTTAATAGCAATTACTCAGCTGACGAATCTCAATTAGCTACTGTCCGTTGACAACCTAGAGTAGATATCAAAGATGAAAAAGATAATTACGTTATTATTGCTGACTTTTCTGATGCTGATCCTAAAGATATTGATATTCACATGGAAAAGGGCATTTTAACTATCAGTGGTGAAAAAAACAACAAGTAAAAAAGAAGAAAAGGTCTCTGTGCGTGTTGAGCAAACAAGCGGTAGTTTTTACAGACAGTTTTCTTTACCCGATACGGCTGATGAAGATAAAGTTTTTGCACAAAGTAAACATGGTGTATTAGAAATAATCATACCTAAAAGCAAACAAAGCAAAACTCGAAAAATAGAAATCAAATAATAAGTTACCAAGGCGCTTTAAGCAAGCGCCTTTTCTTTTTGTCGCCTAATGACTTCACCAGCAAGTGCTAAATAAGCTAATGCACCTTGTGATTTTTGATCATATTGAATAGCAGAAAGTCCATGACTAGGTGCTTCTGCTAAACGAACATTTCTAGGAATAACTGTACGAAATACTTTTTCTCCAAAATGTTGTAATAGTTGTTCTGAAACATCTACTGCCAATCTATTTCTTGCATCATACATAGTGCGCAATAAACCCTCTATCTCTAAATTTGGATTGACAGCAGCAGTAATTTGGCGAATGGTTTCTAATAATGCTGTTAATCCTTCTAAAGCATAATATTCGCACTGCATAGGAATAATAACTGAATTAGCTGCCACCAATGCATTCACTGTTAAAGTATTAAGAGTAGGGGGGCAATCAATAATAATAAATTCATAATTTGCTTTTAAAGAAGTTAGAATATTTTTTAGTCGAAACTCTCTATTAGCCATTTGTAATAAAGAAACCTCGGCAATAGTTAAATCACCATTTGCCGGTAAAATATCGTAGCCTGCTGTCGTTTCTTTAATAACTTGAACTGGATTTGCTTCTTCTAGCAATAAATCATTTAAATTAACCGCTAACTGATTTTTATCAATCCCGCTGCCCATGGTGGCATTACCTTGCGGATCGATATCAATTAAAAGCACCTGTTTTTTCGTCATAGCCAAAGCAGCAGAGAGATTAACACTGGTTGTGGTTTTGCCTACTCCGCCTTTCTGATTCGTTATAGCAATAATTTTTACCACTCAAACTTCCTTAAGTTAAGCTTACTTTTACCACATGTCGCTCAGCTTCCAATCCCGGCACATCTAATTTGATAATTTCATTGACTTTAAAATCTTTGCTCATGTTTTCTATTTCAGACAAAGGGTGTACACCCTTCATTGCTAGAAATATACCGTCTTTACAAATCAAATGCTTAGAATAGATTAAAAATTCATTTAAACTTGAAAATGCTCTAGCAATAACTGTATCGAAGCGAATAGGGGGCTTATACTCTTCTACTCTAGAATAGATGATTGCTATATTATCTAAATCAAGCTCCAATTTTGCTTGTTTAAGAAATCGCGCTTTTTTATTGTTGCTGTCTAATAAAAAAAACTCATAATCCGGATTCATAATAGACAAAGGGATACCTGGTAATCCCGCACCGGTTCCAATATCAATAATATTATCACCTTTCAAAAAAGGAGAAATGGAAAGGCTATCGAGAATATGCCGAATCACCATCGCTTTATTGGTAGTAATCGAGGTTAAATTGTAAGCACGATTCCATTTTTTTAATAAAAATAAAAACTGTTGCAGTTTATAGCTTTGCTCACTTGCAATAGTAGGCAAATACTCTTTGAGCAATTCTTTGGTTTCACTAACACTCATTGAAGCTATATCCTTAACTGGGGCTTAATATTATTGATTTTATGACAATTATACGGAAACTTGGCCATTATTGAAACTAGACTAATGCTTATTATTTGATTTTTTTAAATAAACCAGCAAGATTGAAATTGCCGCAGGAGTAATTCCAGGAATTTGTAATGCTTGACCTATGGTTTGTGGATGCGTAGCGATTAATTTTTGTTTAATTTCGGCTGACAAGCCTTTTACCAATTCAAAATTAAACTTTACTGGGATCTTAGTATTCTCATTACGCAAGTGCCTTTCAACTTCAAGCTGCTGCCTTTCTATATAACCCGCATATTTTGCTTGAATTTCTACTTGTTCAGCAATGGCTCTATCCACAATACCTGGACCTATTGTATCAATTTTCATCAATTGCTCATAATTAACTTCGGGTCTTCTTAAAATATCTAACACGTTATATTCTCTTTGTAACGGTTGCTTTAATACAGCTTCCGCTAATTGGCTTATCGTCGTGCCTGGTACTATCCAAGTACTTCTCAAACGCTGATTTTCTTTTTCTATTGCTTCTTTTTTATTTTCGAAATTCCGCCAATGTTCCTCATTAACTAATCCAATCTCTCTGGCCTTTGACGTAAGTCTTAAATCGGCATTATCTTCTCGTAACAATAATCTATACTCAGCTCGGCTAGTGAACATTCGATAGGGTTCCAAGGTTCCTTGAGTAATAAGATCATTGACTAAAACGCCTAGATAAGCTTCATCACGTCGAGGCGACCAGGCTTCTTGTTCTCTAACTTGTAAGGCAGCATTTAAACCAGCAAGCAGCCCTTGAGCAGCGGCTTCCTCGTAGCCTGTCGTACCATTAATTTGTCCTGCAAAAAACAAATTTTTTATGTACTTAGTTTCTAAACTAGCTTTCAGCCCCCTGGGATCAAAGTAATCATATTCTATGGCATAGCCAGGTCTTGTAATATGGGCCTTTTCAAAACCAATAATTGAGCACACAAATTGTTCTTGGATCTCATAGGGTAAACTTGTTGAAATACCATTAGGATAAATTTCATAGGTATTTAAGCCTTCTGGTTCAACAAAAATTTGATGTGAGTTTTTATCTGCGAAACGAACTATTTTATCTTCGATGGAGGGACAATAACGAGGGCCAACTCCTTCAATTAAACCGCTATACATGGCCGAAGTATGAAGATTGTTACGAATAATTTCATGTGTTGTTTCTGTGGTTTTTGTGATAAAACAACAAACTTGAGGAGGGTGCTGATCTCTACTGCCTCTAAAAGAAAAAACTGGTGTCGGGGTATCGCCTGGTTGACTTTGCATTTTGCTATAATCAAGTGATTTGCCATCAATTCGTGGTGGGGTACCTGTTTTTAAACGGCCTACTTTAAAAGGTAGCTCTCTTAACCGTTCAGCTAATTTAATAGCAGCCGGATCACCTGCTCGACCACCCTGTGTTTGTTTATTACCTACTAAAATTTTTCCGGCAAGAAAAGTACCCGCAGTTAATATTACTGCTTGCGCTTTAAAGGTAAGTCCCATTTGCGTCACTACACCAACCGCTTTCTCACCTTCAATTAAAATATCGTCAACCGCCTGTTGGAAAATATATAAATTAGGTTGGGTTTCTAATTTGTGTCTCACCACTTTTTTATAAAGTAATCTATCTGCTTGGGCGCGAGTTGCTCGAACAGCGGGTCCTTTGCTTGCATTAAGAATTCGAAATTGAATCCCGCTTAAATCAGCAGCCTCAGCCATCACACCACCCATCGCATCAATTTCTTTTACGAGATGACCCTTACCAATGCCTCCAATCGACGGATTACAAGACATTTGGCCTAACGTTTCGATATTATGAGTTAATAATAACGTCTTACAGCCCATTCTGGCAGCTGCTAAAGCAGCTTCCGTTCCAGCATGACCACCGCCAATGACCATGATTTCAAACTGATTACGTGCTCTCATAATTTTCAATAAGTTAGCCAAAAAATGGGCATTATACTCCTGTTTGCTTATTGAGCAAATCTGTTTTTTAAGAATAGTTGCTTTTCCATTTGAAATGGGTAGGGACTGCTATACTTAATAATAAGAAAACAAGCTCAGGTAAGGAGTTTTATATGAAAAACATAATCTTATCAATACTATTGGCTTCCTCTCTTACGCTAGGTGTTGGAGCTTGTAGTATGCAAAATCAAGATGTTGGCGCTATAGTCGGTGGTGGTACCGGTGCTGTAGCAGGTAATTTATTAACTGGAGGCAGTGCTGCGGGTACCGCAGTCGGTGCTGTAGCCGGTGGTGTAGGAGGTTATTATATCGGTAAAAGTACACAAAATAATAATTGATAAAGAATAATAAATTTCTATTAACCGCGCTTTTTAGCGCGGTTTTTTATTGCTTTTTAAAATGATCGTTACTGCTTATCAACAACTTGCCGCCCAAAACTTGCTTAATCTTTTCTTTTACCATGCAATAAATAATAGATATATCCTATCGTTATAATAAAACTAATCAATTTTATTAATTTATACTTTCCCTATAAATTAGAGTTATCAACAATAACCTCAAGGATAAAACTCATGCCTATTACTACTCACATCAGCGCCCTGGTTAAAACATTTGTTAGTGATACCACCACCAGAAAAACGCCAAGTGTTAACATTGAAACCCTCTTGAACTTATTAGAAGAAAATGACTTGTCGCTAGATGAAAAAATATTTTTATTACAACAACCCTTAAGCGGATCAACTCTTGCCTTAGCCATTATCCATAATATTTTTATGAGAGAACATTATCATCGCTTGTTAAATTTTCTTTTTGAACTCTCAGTAAGTCGAATGGCCGCCTTATTAGAAATTTTCAGACAAAATAATAATGATTTTTTTTATTACCTTTCGATGGATGACTCTTTGAGAACTATTGGTAAAGTAGAAAGTGAAAGATTTTTTATATTGCTAAATGCTATTGCTCGCTATGCACCTGAAAAATTATTATGCTTTTTTACAGAACTTCAAAACTCAACTGATTACTATTCAGTAGAATTTTATAGCTTTAGAAATTTTTTGGATAAAAACGGTGCGGCTTTTCTAACTTTATTAAGAAGATTGTCTGATAACAATCCCTCTAGTATTTTAAATTTTCTTAGTTTTAAAAAAGAAGGTTGTCCAATTTTAGCTTGGACTTTAAGAGAGAGTCTTTTTGATAAAAATAAAGAATCTTTTTATGAGCTACTTATTTCATTAACAACTACTAATCCTTCAGCTGTACTAAGTTTATTTAATACAGCTAGTTTACTTTATGATCTTCCAGCACCAATCATTCCCAAAGTACTAACTCTTTTCACTCGCCTTATTAGAGTTTATCCCAAAAAAATAGCTGACTTGCTATTAACTCAACATACCTATCAAAGAGAAATTAGCAGATATAATGCTGCTTGGGATGAGTATGATATGGAGGACTATTATCAAAGTAATGCACAAATTCTCATTAAGCAAGCAAACAATAAAGACATTGAGTCTTTCTTATGGCTCATTACTTTATTAGAAGATAATGCCCTACTAAATTTATTGAGTATCAGAGCAGGGGAAGATGAATCAATTGGTACTTTAATTGCTTTAGGTGCTGCAAGAGAAGATCGTTCAAGCGTTTTTCAAGAATATTTACATATTCTAGCTTCTCGATCTATTTTTGAGTTTAACTTAATTCCCATTATTACTATTGCCAATTCTTTTCACAAAATTGCATTAGATAAACTAATTGTTCATACTTCATTCGCTACTATTATTGCCTATACTAATTTTTTACAAACCTTAGAGAGAAATTTTTTATATTATAATCCGACTGATTATGCAAGAAACCCTAATTTTATAATTCTCCAACAACTAAAGAAAAGCATTATTGAGCTTTATACCAATAAAAAATCCGTAGCAGAGTTTTATAAATTTATAAAAGCTAATGTTTTCACAACACCAATCTATAGTGAAACTACTTTAACTAAAAAAGAATTAGTCTTAGCGTACATAAAATCTTTGTCACAAGAGGATAAAATTACTGCTTTATTACAAGCAATCGATAATAATACGGCTTTAGGTAAATATTTTTGGAGTCGGCGTGGCGCGCTAGCTCCAAATCTTCAGCGTGGCTCCTTAAAATTAATTGTCGATGAATTAAAAAACTATTGTGAAAATCCTTTGCTCGCAGCTGATACCTATCAGAAAATAGCAGATAAGCTATGCTCTTTGGCTATCAGTGTTCCTCCTCGTAGAGAAATCATAGACAAAACTGTTAGAAAAGAAACGTCTCCAGCTGTAGAACTAGTATCAATAAAAGCTCCACGCTGCTATTCAACATTATTTGGTTGGGTTATTGAACAAGATGAGGAACAAGAACGACGAGAACTTGCGACGTATTTAGCTTCTTTTTAAACACTAAATTTGCTAACTATTTCTAGTTAGCCAAAAAATGGCTGCTCAAAAAATAATTATTTCTTTTCCCATAATATATGGAATTAAAAAACTATTTACTATGCAAATAAAGAAAACATTCTGTTATAAATTATCTAGTAAATTTGTTTATACTTTCATTAAAGGCCTTTTAAAGTTTAACTTCTTTTAAATTTATAAATTTTTCCCATTTTGATAAATCACGTAATAAATCTAAGATGAACGTTTGACTGGGTTTTATTTCAATCGCGGTTAATGTTCCAGCATGATCAATTATTAAATCAATTTCATTGCCAATATGATCTCGCCAAAAATAAATAGGCGCACGATGTCCTTGTGCTGTATAATACTTAATAATTTCAGTCATTACATACCCCTCAAAGATAGCGCCTCAGCATTGCATGCTGATTGAGTTGTTGTAATGATTCAATCCCTAATAACTGGCATATTAAGCCACTATTATAAAAGTAAAGTTTAGATGTTTTAATAATCCTTTTATTAAAATTTTTATAATACGGTGGCAAGCTAAACAAAATATAACTCGCTAGTGATTGGATTCTCTATTTTCCTATACAAAAAGAAGAAAATATTCTAGTTAATAAATCTTCATTGGTAAATTCACCGGTAATTTCGTTTAGGGCTTGTTGCGTTAAGCGTAATTCTTCTGCTAAAAAATCGCCCGCCTTATATTCTGTAAGCTGCTTTCTTCCTTGTTGTAAATGGTTAGCTGCTATAGTTAAGGCTTCTAAATGGCGTCTTCTTGCCATAAAAATACCTTCTGCCTCTGCTTGATAACCTACTTTCTCTTTCAAGTGCTCTTTTAAGAGCGCTAAACCTATTTTTTCTTTGGCAGATAGATAAATTACTAAAAAATCATTTTCAGTTTTAATTCCTGCAGTAAATTTTGTTTTATCAATTTTATTTTTGATGACAGTGACTTTAGCAAGATCATAAGAAAGTCCTTTAAAGTAAGTAGCTAAGCTTTCATTGATTGATAAATTATTTTCGGTTGCGTCCATCAACAATAATATTTCATCTGCCTGAGCGATTGCTTGCTTAGCTCGCTTTATCCCTTCTTGTTCTATCACATCTTCACTTTCTCTAAGACCAGCCGTATCAATAATATGCAAGGGCATACCGTCAATATTTATTTTTTCTTTTAATACATCACGGGTCGTACCAGCAATTTGGCTGACAATTGCTGCTTCTATTCCGCTTAAAGCATTTAATAAACTTGATTTGCCCACATTTGGTTTGCCAGCGATTACTACTGTCATTCCTTCTCTTAAAATAGCACCTTGTTTCGCTGATTTTCTAATTTCAGCTAACTCTGCAATTATTTTATTTAAGGTTTCTGCAATAAATTTATCAGCTAAAAAATCTATTTCTTCCTCAGGAAAATCAATAGCAGCCTCTACATACATACGTAAGTGAATAACTTCTTCAACAAGTAATTTAATTTTTTGAGAAAATTCTCCGCAAAGTGATCTCACTGCTGATTTAGCAGCTTGTTCAGTTGCAGCATCAATTAAATCGGCAACTGCTTCGGCTTGTGTTAAATCTATTTTATCATTTAGAAAAGCTCTTTCAGAAAACTCACCGGGTCTTGCTAATCGTGCACCTAAGTGAATGACTTGTTTTAAAAGACTATCAAGAATAATAGGCCCACCATGTCCTTGTAGCTCTAAGACATCTTCACCAGTAAATGAATGAGGGTTTTGAAAAAAAAGGGCTATTCCTTCATCTAATACTTCATCATTTTCACTATAAAATTTGCTAAAAAATGCCGTTTTGATAGGTGGAACAGTTTTTAAAATAGCTTTAGCTATTTTTGCGGCTTGTGGTCCAGAAACTCTAACAATACCCACCCCTCCTCGCCCAGGGGGAGTAGCAATTGCTGCTATCGTTTCTGTATGGTGATCCTCATTCATTGAATACTCTATTTGCTAGTTTTTTTCTTATCTTTTTTAGAAGTTTTATAGGCTCCTTGTTCAAAACGCTTAGTAATATACCACTGTTGTAAGATTGAAATACCACTATTGACAGCCCAATAAAGTACTAGTCCTGCTGGAAATTGCAAAAATAACACTGTAAAGACTACGGGTAAAAACATCATAATTTTGGCTTGTGTTGGATCTTGGGAAATAGGAGGACTCAATTTTTGCTGAATAAACATCGTCAATCCCATAATAATTGGTAGTATAAAATAAGGGTCTGGCGCTGATAAATCATGAATCCAAAGTATAAAAGGCGCTTGTCTTAATTCCACACTTTCAATCAGTACCCAATAAAGAGCAATAAAAACGGGTATTTGAATAAGAATCGGTAAACATCCTCCTAATGGATTAACCTTTTCTTTTCGATATAATTCCATGGTTGCTTTACTTAATTGTTGTCTATCGCCTCCACAACGTTCTTTGATTACTTCCAATTTAGGTTGTAAAGATCGCATTTTAGCCATAGATTTGTAGCTAGTTTCTGAAAGTTTATAAAATAATAACTTAATAAGAAGTGTTACGATCACAATCGACCAGCCCCAATTACCAACCATGCTATAGACATGTTTTAATAACCAAAAAATAGCCACTGCAATAATCCATAACCAACCATAATCCACTGTTAAACCTAAATGCGGCGCTACAGTCTCCAATTGGCTTGCTATTTCCGGCCCTATATACAATTGACTGCCAAATGAAACGGTTTGCTTTGGAGAAACTTGTAAAGGCTGGCTAATTAATCCTACTACATAGACTTGATTGTCAAGTTGTTGACTATAGTAATAATAATTTCCATTAGGATTAGGAATCCAAGCCGATAAGAAATAGTGTTGTAGTATTGCTAGCCAACCACCTTTTACTGTCATAGTAAGAGGTTCATCACTTAAACTATTGAAAGAATATTTTTCATACGGTTTATTAGGAGTGGATACCGCTATACCAAAAAAAGTGTGAAACCCTACTAAATGATCTTTCGTTGCAGCCTCTTGAAAATTACGTCGTTTGGTTTGCATGTAATAACGACCTTGCCATACTTGGTTACCATTATTAATAACTGAATAATTAATATTAATGGCATAACTATTACGCGTAAAAGTATAAGTTTTTATTACTTTAAGACCAGCATTTTGCCAAGTTAAATTTACTACTAATTGATTTTGTCCAGATAATAACTGATATTGTGTTTCGGGAGCTGTAAAAGACATTTCTGTGTTAAGTCCAGGAACATTGGTAATACCAGTTTGTGCAATATATAGGGTATCAGCATTATTGTTTAATAAAGTAAAAGGAATTTCAGCAGATTGTAGCGTCGCAGGATAACCTAATAATTGCGCAGTAACAATATTCCCACCTACTGGATCAATGGTTGCTGCTAGCACATCCGTTTTAATAGTGATAGGTGTTTGGGTAGAAATGGGCAATGTAGTGGTAGAGCTCATATTAAGATGATTAGCTATATCACTTGGTAATTCTGCAGCATTGGCAAATGTACTATCTGTCGTGGAAAGCGCAGCAGTGGTGCTCAATTGTGGCGTAGCAGGATAATCATGCTGCCAGGTATTCCATAAGGTTAAGGCAACTAATCCAAAAACAAAATATAAAATAACTCTAATATAATTCATAATACTCTATTACTCTGATTTAAATTCTTTTTCTCAGGAACTAGATCAATACCACCTGGGTGTAGGGGATGGCAACGCATAATTCTAAAGGTTATTAGCCATAGTGCACGCAAAACATGATGTTTTTTTAAGGCTTCAATTGCATAACTTGAACAACTTGGATAAAAACGACAACTAGGACCAAAAAATGGGCTGATTAAGAATTGATAGAATTTAATTAACCCTATTAAGCTTCTTTGCAAAGAGTTTTTAATTGTAGCCACACATTTTCCAATTCTTTAAATAAATTTTCATTCGTAGCTGTGACTGCAAATTTTCTACCAATTACGACAATATTTAAAGGACCCAATTGATTTTTATATAGCCTAAAGCTTTCACGAATAATTCTTTTTAAACGATTACGGTCTACTGCACGCTTAGAACAACTTTTCGAAACAGTAATCCCTAATCTACTGACAAAAACTGAGTCTTGTTGTTGATATAATACAATAAAATATTGTTTTTTAATTGTTTTCCCAGAAGACAGCGCTTTAAAATCTACAGATTTTTGTAATCTGTGTTGTTTAGTAAAACAAAAATTAATCAACTTATACAGCTAACTGATGACGACCTTTAGCTCGTCTTCGATTTAACACTTGTTGGCCGTTTTTGGTTTTCATTCTGACACGAAATCCGTGAGTTTTCTTGCGTTTTAAGTTACTTGGTTGATATGTACGCTTCATTTTTAACCATTACCTTAGTAAAGAGAAAATAAGGTGTGAATAGTATTGATTGTGGCCAAATTTGTCAATAAGGGATGTGTAAGACTCTTTAATTAAATTTAATAAGACGCAATAACTATAATAATAATTAAATTAATATAAGATTATTATGTTAGTTATTATGTTGATAATTTCTGTTTATAACTTAAATTAATTATTAACTATCAAAGAGATAACTAACTTTAAAAATCTTTGGATAACTGTGTATAACCTTGTGTAAAGTGATGATAACTTAGGTACTTATACAGCGTGTGTTTTTTAGTAAGAGTTATGCAAAGGTTCTCAAGGTATTTTCTTATAGTTATCCCAAGGTTTTTAATTAGCTAATAAAACTAAAGGGTAGCATTGCATAAAGTTCCGATATAAACTTGTGGGCCTAGTTTTAGACCCTATTCCAGTTGAGGACGATAACTGTGACGGCCCTTTGGCAAAAATGTCTATTAAAATTACAAGCAAGTATCAATGAACAGGATTTTAATACTTGGATACGACCCCTGCAGGCGGAAAAAAATGGTAATTCACTTATTTTGTTTGCGCCGAATCGTTTTGTATTGGATTGGATTAATGAACGTTTCATTAATCATATTAGAGAATTAATTGGTGAGTTTGATACGGAAGAACCTTTAAAAGTCACGATACAAATTGGTAGCAGGACTAAATCTTTAATTTCAAATCTTGGAACTTTAGTAACCAAGCAACCAGTACTTGCGACTGAAAAATCTAAAAATGAAGCTAAAACCGCTTGGCATGATTATGCTAATAATCTTAATAGTGCTTTTATTTTTGAAAATTTTGTCCAAGGTAAATCAAACGAGTTTGCTTATGCAGCTGCAAAGCAAGTAGCTGAAAAACCAGGTGGTTCTTATAATCCCTTATTTATTTATGGGGGTGTAGGATTAGGTAAAACACATTTAATGCATGCTGTCGGTAATGAAATATTAAAAAACGCTCCTCATGCAAAAATACTTTATTTACATTCTGAGCGTTTCGTAGCTAATATGGTTAAAGCGTTGCAAAATAATACCATGAATGATTTCAAACGCTATTATCGTTCAGTAGATTTACTGTTGATCGATGATATTCAATTTTTTGCAGGAAAGGATCGTTCCCAAGAAGAATTTTTTCATACTTTTAATTCATTATTGGAAGATCAAAAACAAATAATTCTTACTTGTGATAGATATCCTAAAGAAGTTAATGGCTTAGAAGAACGTTTAAAGTCTCGTTTTGGCTGGGGATTGACAGTTGCGGTGGAACCCCCTGAATTAGAAACCCGAGTTGCAATTTTGATGAGTAAGGCAGAATTAGCTAAAATTCAGCTCTCTTACGAAGTAGCGTTTTTTATTGCTAAACGTATTCGTTCTAATGTTCGAGAATTAGAAGGTGCGTTAAAGAGAGTGATTGCTAATGCACATTTTACTGGCAAAGAAATAGATTTAAACTTTGTAAAAGAAGCATTACGTGATTTACTATCTTTACAAGACAAATTAATTAGCATTGATAATATTCAAAAAACTGTTGCTGAATATTTTAAAGTAAAAGTAGGGGATTTGCTTTCAAAACGTCGTAGTCGTTCTGTGGCAAGGCCCAGACAAATGGCAATGGCGCTTTCAAAAGAATTAACTAACCATAGTTTACCTGAAATTGGCGATGCTTTTGGCGGAAGAGATCATACGACAGTCTTACATGCTTGCCGAAAAATAATGGAATTACGTGATAGTAATACTGATATAGCCGAAGATTATATGAACTTAATGCGTATATTAACTACTTAAGGAAAGGGGCGTGAAGATGAAAATAACTTTAGAGCGAAATTCACTGTTGGCTGCTTTGCAATTAGTGGCTGGCGCTGTTGAAAAACGTCAAACTTTACCTATTCTTTCTCATGTTTTATTAAGTTTTGAAAAGAATATTCTTGCTATCACCGCAACTGATTTAGAAGTCGAATTATTAGCAAAAATACAATTACCTTTAACAGTAGAAAAATGTGAATTTACAGTGCCCGCTCGTAAATTAATTGATATATGTCGTGAATTACCAGAGGATGTTGCGCTCAAGTTTGAAGTAGAAAATAACAAATTAACTATTCGTTCTGGATCAGGTAAATTCGTGCTTTCTACTTTACAAGCTGCAGAATTCCCTAAAGTAGGTAAAAGTGAAGTACACCTGGAATTCAATATTGATCAGTCTATTTTAAAATACTTGCTCGGCAAGACTTATTTTACCATGGCGCAGCAAGATGTGCGTTATTACTTAAATGGTATGTTATTTGATTTAAAGAAAGATTCTTTGCAAGTGGTAGCAGCGGACGGTCACAGGCTAGCGTTAGCTGCCTATAAAGCCGCATTCGGCTTCAAAAACGATCTGCAAATTATTTTGCCAAGAAAAGGTGCGCTGGAATTAATGCGTCTATTGAATGATGAGACCAGCGACATAAAAATAGCGATTGGCACTAATCATATTCATGCCATCACGAATCAATTTGTTTTTACTTCAAAACTAGTAGAGGGCAAGTTTCCAGATTTTAAACGCGTTATTCCGAAAAATCCCGACAAGATCGCGACAATTACCCGCAATTTATTTAAAGAGGCTTTATCCAGAACAGCCATTTTATGCAATGAAAAATACCACGGTGTAAGATTGATTTTCGAACAAAATTTGTTAAGTATTTTTGCCAATAATAGTGAACAAGAAGAAGCCGAAGAAAAAATAACTATTAATTATACAAATGAGAAATTAGATATTGGCTTTAATGTTACTTACCTGCTCGATGCATTAACTGCTTTACCGGAAGGCGATATTAAATTATCCTTGACGGACGCCAATAGCAGCGTATTAATTGAACACTCAGCGGTAAAAGACTGCTTGTATGTTATTATGCCGATGCGCTTATAATTACTAAATTTACTATGATTTTATCTCAGCTCAGGATTCACCAGTTTCGTAATATTTCTACAGTTGAAATATATCCAATTGAAAAGTTTAATATTTTTTATGGTTTAAATGGTAGCGGTAAAACTAGCTTACTGGAGGCTATTTATTACTTAGGTCTTAACCGTTCTTTTAGAAGCCATATTAATAATCGAATAATTCAATATGAAAAAGAAAACTTTCAGCTCTATGCAAAATTTGGAAGTTTAGAGGTGGGGCTAGAGAAAGATATTCATAAAAAAACAACATTACATATTAATCAACAGTTGGCAAATTCTATTACTGAAATAACAAAACAGTTGCCAATTCAATTAATCGATACCCAATCTTATGAGTTTATCGATCAGGGACCTGAGTTTAGAAGACAACTATTAGATTGGGGAGTGTTCTACGTGGAACATTCCTTTGCTGCTTTATGGAAAAGCTATCAAATTTGCTTACAACAAAGAAACTCAGCTATTAAACAGCAATTACCTATAAAAGAAATATTAGCTTGGGATGAAAAATTAAGCCAAGCAGGTAATAAGCTTACAGAACTAAGGGTTTCTTATATAACTAAGCTATTGCCATTTTTAAAGGAAACATTACAACAATTTACATTTTTTTCTGCTTTATCTGTCGATTTTAAGCAGGGTTGGCCAGAAGCTATGAGTTTAGAGGAGGCTATTAAACAGAGTATTCATAAAGATTTGCAAGTTGGTTATACTACCCTAGGGCCACATCGTGCAGACCTAGTCATTAAAAGCAATAAAATCTCTTTAAAAGACAGTTTATCGCGAGGAGAAAAGAAATTGCTGGTTATGATAGTTAAAATTGCGCAAGGAAAGCTATTAAAACAATTAAAAAACCTAACTACTCTCTATTTGATTGATGATTTATCTTCTGAAGTAGATAAATTTAAGCAGGCACAAATAATGGAATTACTCGAGGATTTAGCAATGCAGTATTTCATTACTACTATTAATAAGTTAATTTTTAACGAATATGCTAATACCACGCAATTGTTCCACGTGGAACAAGGGAACATTGTAATTGATTAACTTTTCAAGAGTTAAAAAACTTTTAGGAAAATATATGTGTAAAATAATAAATTTTTTACGAGTTAATAAGTAGTTTAAGTCTGAGAGTTAAAATCTGAAAATAAACAGCATTAATCAATAAAATAATATAACATATTGATTAATTTAACTGAATTTTAAATTTTTAGCCTGCACGAGCAAGACCCGGGCTAGGAGGCAAGAGAGTAGATTTCGTTGCAAAGAGATGATTATAGGCATCAGGGATTTCTCGGCGTAATGTACCTTGATAAGTGCTAAAATAAAGAGCAATTAAGGTTCTGATAACGCTTCGCGGTAAGTTAATAGTTTGTAAACTGTCTAATTGAGCAATAAAGGCTCGATTTAATCCATCAAGTGGGCTTGCAGCTGAAAAAAAGCCCGTGGTACGACTTGCTGGCTGCGGAACATTAATATGCGCGATGATAGTAGTACACAACTCAGCAGGACTAGCTACACTGAAATTAAATTTTCCCCCTGGATTTACAAGTGACACAGAAATAAGACTTAGTTTATAAAGACTGATTAAAACAACCATTATCTTTCTCTTACTATCGCTAGACTCAGTAGCAGTCATTAGACTGGTTATAGAACTATTAAGTGTAGTCATAGCAGAATTAGTTTCTTCATCTGTACTCTCTAGCGCTAAAAATGGTAGCAGTTTCTCTAATTCAAGAGTCATTGCTTCGCTAGATTGTCGCCTAAATCGAGTAACAAAAACGTCAAACCCCGGTGTTGCTTTTAAGCGCTCTACAATAATCTCTTTGATAAATTTAGGGCTGAGATAGTTAAAAATATCAGGACAACTCGTAACTATAAATTCTTCAGGGGGAATATAGTGTGTTGAATGAATAAAAACATTTACATCAGCCTGAGTCACTAGTTTACTTAATAACAATGTAAACAGCATTTGTTTGTCAGGTATATCATTATTTTTAGTAATTAAATAATTTTTAAAGCTAGTTTTTAAGGAAATGCTCTCAAATAAATGATTAAAAAATTCTTCAGGTAAAGCTACAAAATTACCAGCCTCTGTAGGAAAAAGCTCCGCGAGTTTTTCTTTTAATTGAGGACTAGTTAAAGCCAAACAGAGTGTATTAAAACCGGTGTGTAAACAAAAATGTGTTAAATGAGCTTTTAAGCCATGGGTAGGTGAAGCAAGTTTTTTTAATTCAGTGATCATATCGCTGGATAGTGAATCAACAATTTCGCAAAACATGGGATATTTATACAGTTCAGTTTTGATTGCTTCAATAGGTTCCGTCACGATGCTTATATTTTCATCTGCTAAAAAGAATCGAGTTAGCTCTAAAGAGAGATGAGCCAGTTCATCATAAAGCTGAGTAAAAAAAGTAATTGGCAGTGCATTAATACGATCATTCATACTGGGGTGATCAGATAGCATCAGCTCTTTGATGGCAGTTGGCGAGTCTTTTCCACAATATAAACCAAAACTATTGATAACATATTCGTAAAGAAATTTAGTTTCGGCACTAACAACAAGGGCTTCTAAAGAAACAGATTCTAATAAAAATTTTTCATCAGCCATTCTTTTTTTATAACGGATTTCTAGTTGTTGGTATTCCTCTAATAGAGTAAAAATTGCTTGAGACTGTTCGAGGCTTCTAAGTTCTGGTGCCGTTTCATTATAAGCTGCTTCAAGTTCTTTTTGTTTTTGCACTAAAAGTTGCAAGGAAATAGATTCTCGAAAATCAGGCGGCAGTGCTTGCAGGATAAAATCATAGTTAAAACCTTTGCAGAAAACAGCTAAATAATAAAATAATGAATAAATATCATGATACGGATGAGAAGGAGGGCTTGCTTCGCCAGTTCTATCTCGCGTCCAATAAGTACAGTCTTCATCTTCAGGTGAAATAGAATAGGCTTTTTCACTAATTGGACGGGTATGGTAAAAATCTAAAAAATAAATTGTATATTCACCCATTTCGTTTCTATAGATATTCATATTTGTGGGCTTTAAATCACCATGTATCAAGTTTCTCGCATGAAAAACTTTCAAAGCTTTCAATACGGCTAGCAGAATTTTTAGTCGTTCGGAACTATTAAGCTGTACTCTTTGCAAATAACTAAAAAGCGATTTGCCAGGCAGTTCTTTCATTAAAATGGTGTAATCGTAAGTAGTAATATCTCTAGCAGAATAATAAAGAGTTGTTGGTCCGCCATAGATTAATCTAAAATAACTTAATTCAGTTTTAATACCTGTTAACGCGCTAGCAGGAATAATACCTGATTTTGTTACTAAAGCAGGAAGCGGTTTTTGCGAAAAACGATATTGAACTTTTTGTACAGAACCAAAAGCGCCCTGTCCTATAATGTCTGCTGTTCGAAAAAGTTCAACATAAAATCTATCCATGTCAGGGGAGACGAATTCAAATCCAGAGCCTACCTGATCTATAGGTTTAAATTCAATTTCATCCCCATCTTCGTCTCTTAATAGGTAAATAATATTAGTCATTTCTTCTTCTTATTATTAAATTTATTATTATTTATTATTAATAATAGTCCTTAAAAGTTAAGGGATTATTAAATAATAGAAAAAATAGGAAAAAAGCGATAAAAATGATATACTTAGGGTTTGCTCGCCACTTATTAACTATTTGATTTTATTGAGGATTTTTAATGGAAACTTCCGGAGCTACAGAATATAACGCCCAGAATATTAAAGTATTAAAGGGTTTAGATGCTGTTCGTAAACGACCTGGTATGTATATTGGTGATACGGATGATGGTACGGGGCTGCATCACATGGTTTTTGAGGTGGTCGATAACTCTATTGATGAGGCCTTAGCAGGCTATTGTAATAATATCGTCGTAACTATTCATCATGATGGTAGTGTTAGCGTGCAAGATAATGGCCGTGGTATTCCAGTAGATCTTCATGAAGAAGAAGGACGTTCTGCTGCTGAAGTAATTATGACAATTTTACATGCCGGCGGTAAATTTGATGATAATTCTTATAAAATTTCAGGCGGATTGCATGGTGTTGGGGTTTCAGTGGTCAATGCTTTATCCGAAAAGCTAGTTTTAACTATACGTAAAAATGGCAAAATTCATGAACAGATTTACTATTTAGGTGAACCTGCAGCGCCTTTAGCTGTAGTTGGCGATACAGATAAGGTAGGGACTACCGTTCGTTTTAAGCCCAGTAAAACCATTTTTTCAGATGTTAATTTTCATTATGACATCTTGGCAAAAAGATTAAGGGAGCTCTCTTTTTTAAATTGTGGAGTTAGAATTCATCTTGTTGACGAAAGAGATGGGCATGAAGATATTTTTAAATACGAAGGTGGCATACGTTCATTTGTCGAACATTTAAATCAAAACAAAGTACCTATTCATAAAAATATTTTTTATATAAATGTGGAGCAAACTAATATAAACGTTGAATTAGCTATGCAATGGAATGATGGTTTTCAAGAAAGCGTTTTTTGTTTTACAAACAATATTCCTCAACGAGATGGGGGCACGCATTTAATTGGTTTTAAGGCGGCTTTAACGAGAACGCTTAACACCTATATCGAAGAAGAAGGCTTTTTAAAAAAATTAAAATTGTCTTTAACTGGTGACGACTCCAGAGAAGGGCTCGTAGCTGTCTTATCAGTCAAAGTCCACGATCCTAAATTTTCTTCACAAACTAAGGATAAGTTAGTTTCTTCAGAAGTAAGACCCGTTGTCGAAGCGGTTGTCGCTGAAAAATTAAAAGATTTTTTATTAGAAAATCCACAAGATGCAAAAATTATTGCTGCCAAGATTGTGGATGCTGCTAGAGCACGTGATGCAGCACGTAAAGCACGAGAAATGACACGCCGTAAAGGGGCATTAGATATTGCCGGATTACCAGGTAAATTAGCTGATTGCCAAGAAAAAGACCCTGCGTTTTCTGAACTTTATATCGTTGAGGGAGATTCTGCAGGCGGTTCAGCTAAACAAGGGCGTGATCGTCGTTCACAGGCTATTTTGCCGCTAAAAGGTAAAATTTTAAATGTAGAAAGAGCCCGCTATGATAAAATGCTTTCTTCGGTTGAAGTCGGCACATTAATTACCGCTTTGGGTTGTGGTATCGGACCTGAAGAATATAATATCGAAAAGTTGCGCTATCATCGTATCATCATTATGACCGATGCTGATGTAGATGGCTCACATATTAGAACTTTATTATTAACTTTCTTTTATAGGCAAATGCCAGAGTTGATAGAAAGAGGGTATATTTATATTGCTCAGCCTCCGCTTTATAAAGTAAAGAAAGGTAAACAAGAACAATATTTAAAAGATGATGAAGATTTAGAAAACTATTTACTACAGATTGCTTTAGAAAGCGCCAGCCTGTTTCCCAGTAAAGAATCAGCACCTATTTTTGGTGTGAATTTAGAAAAGTTAGTAACTGAACATAGGGCCGTTAATAAAATTATTAAACGTCTTAGCCGCAGATATTCCAGTCCATTATTACAATGTTTGATTTATATGCCAAGAGTTACTGACAGTATGTTAAAAGAACAACAGGCGATGTTAGAATGGATTGAAAAACTTAATCACTGCATTGCTGCTCAAGCAAATAATACGATTAAATACCTAGTAAAACTAGAAAAAGATAATGAAAAACATGTCTATCTACCCATGATAACGCTTATTCAGCATGGGGGAGAGAGTGATTTTACAATTAAGCAGGAATTCTTTTGCTCACAAGAATACCAGCAGATTGCAAAATTAGGGGAAGCTTTACAGGATTTAATAAGTGAAACAGCCTATGTACAAAAAGCTGATAAAAAGCAAGTAGTCAGTAGTTTTGAAGAGGCTTTAAATTGGCTCTATAGTGAAGCTAAAAAAGGGCAGTCTATTCAGCGATATAAAGGTCTTGGTGAAATGAACCCCAATCAACTGTGGGAAACTACTATGGATCCTGAAACCAGACGTATGCTTAGAGTAAACATTGAAGATGCGATTGCTGCAGATCAACTCTTTACTACCTTAATGGGTGATCAAGTAGAACCAAGACGTGACTTTATTCAAACTTTCGCGTTGGATGTAGAAAATCTCGATGTCTAACTTAGCGCAGAATTTAGAAGCTTTATTAGCAAAAGGGCAGGATAATGCATTATTACGCTTTGGTTTAGGCAATGTCTATTTTGAAGCAGAGAATTATAATAAAGCTGAGGAATATTTAAATAAAGCTTTAGCATTTGATATGCACTATACAGCTGCTTGGAAACTGTATGCCAAAACTTTAGTAAAACTGGGTAAGTCTCAGGAAGCTAAAGCTGCTTTTGAAAAAGGAATAGTGATTGCTGAACAAAAAGGAGATAAGCAAGCAGCTAAAGAAATGCAGGTCTTTTTAAAAAGATTACAGAAACAAGCTTAATGGACAAAAAAATCTTAAAGTGCCAATGGGAAAGAGTTTTTTCTCATAAAAAAATTTCACTTAACCAAGCTCAAGAGCTATTAAAACCGTATACTTCTGCTCTAATCACTAGGCTTGAATTGCTCAATAATGGCTGTGCTAACACTAATTATAAAGTTAGTTTTAAAAATGGTTGTCCAGTAGTATTAAGATTTTATCAACGTGATAAAACCGCACTTAATAAAGAAATTACTATTACGACTTGGCTACAAGGAAAAGTACCAACGCCTGGTTATTTATACAGTAATGATAAACAAGATTTTATAGATTGTTCTTATACTATTTTTGAATGGGTTGATGGCCAGGTAATGCGCGAAGTTATGTTGCAAGGAAGCGTCCAAGATATTGCTGAGTGTGCGTATGAAGCGGGCATTTACTTAGGCGTTTTAAATGATTTTAAGTTTCAGCAAGGCGGTTTTTTTAATAAGGACATGACTTTAAAGGCATTCTCAGAACAAGAAACGTTAGATTATTTTTTATTGCAATTATTAGCGAAAAAAAGAAGCCAAACTATTTTGCCTAAAACAGTAGTAATTAGTTTAGAAAAAATTGTAAAAAAAAGTCAACATCTTCCACTAAAACCCCAAGCCGCGAACCTGGTTCATGCTGATTATGATTCTTCCAATATTTTAGTTAAAAAAATAAGGGGCCAGTGGAAAATTGCTGCAGTTTTAGATTGGGAGTTTGCATTAGCGAGCAGCTATCTTTTAGATATGGGACTAATGTTGCGATATGCGCATAAACTACCCGCTTGTTATGAAAGCGAGTTTATTAAAGGTATATTAACTAGTGGAATTAAGTTACCCAAGGTTTGGAAACACGTAGCAAAACTTTATGATTTGCTATCCTTATTAACTATTCTCAACAATGAAGATATTCATTATCGGCAGCAAACAAAACAAGATGTGGTGGCTCTTATAGGTAACATGATAACTTTTTTTAATAGCAGTCTTTAGCAATGGTTGTAATAACTATACGTTGTAAATCCAAGATCTTTCAAAAAATATAAAATTAGTTTAAAAATTTATTGATGGTTTCTAGCCTTAATTGATGAATGGCTGCTGCTATCGCTTTGCCTTGTAAAGAAGAGTTAACAGCGTTTGCTGAGAGTGATTTAGTAAGCTGTAGCGCGTGTAAAAGCAATTCTATACAGGGCAAGGCTTTTTCAGAAAAATAAGCTTGCATACACAGCGTGAATTGTTTAAATCTTTCTGGTCTTCGAAAGGCATCCAGTTTTTCTAGAAAGGTTAAAATTTCTTCACCAGAAGTTAGATTAAGATTAATAAAAGATAAGGCATAGTCTTTTATTAATTTGGCCAATAACAAATAATTTTTTGGCGCCGTAAGCGCATTATTAAATTCATCTAGCGAGGAAGAAAAGGAGAATAAAACGGCAAAACGTATAATAGGTTCAGCGCTGATGGAGGCAGCATTTTGTAAAGCAGCTTTAGCTTGCTGATTATAAGTCAAAAATGGGAAAATAATGGACAGCGCTTGACAATCTTCTAATACTTCAAAGAATCGTACAGGCTGATTCGCTTGTAAAGTTTTATATAATTCTTGCCAAACTCTTTCAGCAACCAGGGCATTTACTTCACCGCTACTAACAATTTTTTTAAGTAGCTGTTTAGTTTCTTCAGCTACTGTAAAATCATCAAAGCGAGCAGCAAATCTAGCGATTCTTAATAGTCTAACAGGATCTTCAATAAAAGCTGGCGATACATGTCTTAAAACTTTATTTTTAAGGTCAGCGAAGCCATTAAAAGGATCGATCAAATGGCCTTGATTATCTTTAGCCATGGCGTTAATGGTTAAATCGCGTCTAGAAAGATCTTCTTCAAGAGTAACATGAGGAGAAGTATTAAATTCAAAACCCGTATAACCAGGAGAGGTTTTGCGTTCTGTTCTCGCTAAAGCATATTCTTCTTTAGTATTAGGATGTAAAAAGACAGGAAAATCTTTACCAACCGATTTAAAACCTTGTGCTAATAGTTCAGCGGGTGTTGCGCCAACTACTACCCAATCTTGTTCCTTGGCTGTTTGACCTAATAATTCGTCACGGATCGCTCCGCCCACTAAGTAAACCTTCATCAGTATACCTTTTCTGTCTCTCATAGAGCAAAATAATGTATTTTATTGATTTTAGCAAATATAATACCTGCGCAGCAATTGAATGATAGGAAAACTATGAACAAAAGGCGTTTAACAAAGCAGCAGCAAAACAGAATTAATGCTAAACAAAATGAAAATTTAATTTTAGCTAACGGTTCTGAACAAAACCAAGGATTATTGATAGCAAGTTATGGTAAGTATGCAGATATATTAACAGCCAACAATCAGATAGTGCGCTGTACCCTTAGACAAAATTTGCCAGCTTTAGTAGTAGGCGATGAAATTATTTGGCAGGCTGAACAGGCAGGCTTATCGGTAGTGACTGCATTGATACCAAGAAAATCCGAACTATTTAGAATAAACTATCAACAAGAAAAAAAATTAATCGCAGCAAATCTTAATCAAGCTATTATTGTTATGGCGGTGCAGCCTGATTTTTCAGAATTTGTTTTAGATTCCTATTTGGCGGCGATGGCGCTTTGTAACTTAAAAGCCATGGTGGTGTTTAATAAAATTGATTTATTAAATTCACAACAGCTCGAAATTTTGCATCAAAGAGCAAAGCTGTATAAAGAAATTGGTTACGAAGTTTATTATTTGAGTTGTATTCTTGAACAAGGGCTAAGTGGGTTGAAAACAAAATTATTAGACAATATCTCAGCTTTTATTGGTCCTTCAGGAGTGGGTAAATCCACCTTAATTAAACAATTTGTTCCAGAAGAATCGATTGTTTTAGGAGTTATTTCAGAAGCAACTAATCTAGGCAGACATACGACAACTACTTCACATTTATATCGACTACAAACAGGTGGGGTATTAATTGATTCACCAGGTATCAGAGGGTTTGGATTGGGGAAATTAGCAAGACAACAGCTTTATCATTGTTTTATCGATATAAAGCCTTATAAAGATTTGTGTAAGTTTAGAAATTGTGAGCATGAGTCAGAACCAGATTGTGCTTTACAACAGGCAGTTAAAACTGGGAAAATAAGTTTATCTCGTTTAAATAGCTTTAAAAAATTAATGGCGGCGGAATAAAGCATGAAAACCTATTTATTTATAATTTTTCAATATCTATTGCCTCATCATGGTCTTTCCAGGCTAATAGGAGTATTGATGAATAGCCGAAAACCATGGTTAAAGAATCGCTTAATTAAATGGTTTATTAAACGTTATCAAGTTGATATGTCTATTGCAGTAATACAAAATATTAATGATTATAAAACGTTTAATGATTTTTTTACCAGGCAAATAATTCCTGCAGCAAGACCTTTTACATTCAATCCTTTAAATTTAATAAGTCCTGCAGAGGGCTGTATAAGTCAAGTAGGCGGTATTGAGCAAAATAAAATTTTACAAGCAAAAGGAAAGGTATTTACTCTTGAAACTTTGTTTGCTTGTTCCAAAACAGCCAAAATGTTTAATAATGGAAGATTTATAACAGTTTATCTTTCACCGCGCGATTATCACCGTGTTCATATGCCAGTGTCCGGTCAATTAATTAAAATGGTGTATGTACCAGGTAGAATTTTTTCAGTTAATCCAGTTACTACTGAAAATATTCCTAACTTATTTGCTCGCAATGAAAGAGCTATTTGTTTATTTGAAACAGAAGTAGGCCCTATGGCAGTTGTGCTGGTAGGTGCTATGTTAGTTGCCAGCATTCATACACGGTGGCAAGGTTGTGTCACACCAGCGGCTAAATCAACAATAACAGCGTTTGATTACCAACACACCAATATTTTTTTAAAGCAGGGAGATGAGCTTGGCTATTTTTGTTTGGGCTCAACGGTTATTTTGTTATTTCAAGAAAACAGTTTTTCATGGTTAGAAAAAATTCAGCCGGGAAATTCAATTCAAGTCAAAGAAACTTTAGCCATTTTCAAGCATAAAAATTAATAAGATAAGAATTATTTGTAAGTAATATCTTACGTATAATAGCTGAAATCAAACACGCTGCCTTAATATTTCTTTAAGTTTTGCTGAGTACAATGCTCTTCAAATAAACAAACAATAATTATGATAAATATGAAAACTATCCATCAAAGCAATAAAATATTAATTGAATCCCCCATAGGCGGAACACTAGGCTGTTTGTTGATGCTTATGGCAATGTATTTTATTATGCTGGGCCCAGAGCAAACTGTTTTATCTATCCATACTATTTGTACCCATATTAAAGCATTAAGCTCATTAGACCAAACCATCATTTTGTGTTTATTACCGATTTATTTTTCTATCATGATCTTTGGTAGTGGCTTTATTGGTTGGATATTAGGAACCAAAGCGCATCGCTTATTTTTTAGAAAGATTGTATAAAAGTATAACAGCTTACTCATCATTGACCATAAAAACGACAGCATTTTTCGTATTATTACGTAATACCCGGCTTACAAACCCAGGAGAACTAGAGAGAAATCTGTAACTAATTGAATAGTAATTAAAATTTACCATGCAGAATTTTCATGGAAAATTACGGGGATAAATGTGCAAAAAATTTTCTTGTTAAATTGGGGTGATGTGCTAAATTACAATATACGTAACTTACAAGGATGTTGTTACTAAGCTACATGGAAGAAGCTGTAAAGGAAATCTAACAAGGATGTTACCGCAAGGAAGCTTGAAGGGTGGCAAAGAGGGGGCGTAACAGCCCCTTCTTTTTTCAAGCCCCCAAACTCCTTTATTATAGTCTAATCTTTCTAAATTGAAATAGTATTACCAGTATTACTACGCTAAAGTAAAGCAAAGAGAGCTCTGCTAAACTAAATCCTTTTAAACGCCAGCTAACTATTCTACAGTCTGAAGAGCCTAAAAAAGCCATTTTTAAAACTTCATGCCAAGGGAAATTTTTTAATAAAAAAAACAGATTAGGTAAACAAGTTAAATCGGAAGACGCTGGTTGTAATTGCAACCAAACTTGCCGACTAGCAGTTAATAGGCCTAATCCTGCTATAACCAGCAGAAAGCAATTAAAAATATTTTTAGTACGACCATTTTTAACCCAATAAATTGCCGCGCCAAGAACAAGAAGCAATAAAATAGTAAAAAAGCGTTGTAATAAACACAGTAAACAGGGCGCTTGATTATCAAAGTATTGGAGATAAATCCCAATTAATAAAGCCAGTAAGGTTAAAAGGGCTAATAACCCATAAACAGTTTTATGCTTAATTTGCAAAGTGTTAATCTCTTTTCTTTAATAATACAAAGAATTTTACTCAACTCTAAAGAATTTGGAAACTAACTTAAACAAGGTTTTGTTCATTCATCCAGCTTTCAAGAATTATTTTTGCAGCATGGGCGTCTATTTTTGCTTCCTGCAAAGCTTTATAACCCCCTTTATTAAAAACTTCTTCTCTTGCCGAAATAGTGGTTAAGCGCTCATCAACCAAATAAATAGGTAAATTAAATTTATGCTGCAGTTCTTTTGCAAAGCTTTCAGCTAAATCGGTGGTGTTTTGTCTAGTATTATTCATATTCATCGGCAAGCCAATCACTAGCGCTTGGGGATGCCATTGTTTAATCAGCGTAGTAATGTGAGTCCAATCAGGTAACCCATTGCGGTTATTCACAACAGCCAGAGGCGAAGCGGTTTTGGTTATCATTTGGCCGAAGGCTATTCCTATGCGTTTGGTCCCATAGTCAAAACCCATAACTCTATTATAATTGGCCACTTTTCTATATACTCCTCGTCATCACGAATAGTTTACCGGCTTAGCATTGAGCTGACTACAGGAAAAGTTTAGGACTTGCTATGAGACAAGCGAATAATCATGACACTTTACAAAAATTTTCTTTTGAAAAATATCCAGTGCGCGGTGTTATTATTCATTTAAATGCTACTTTTAAAAAGGCTTGTGAATCGTCTAATTATAGTGAAGCAACCAAAAAATATTTGGGAACAGCTTTATCAGCCATAGGACTACTTTCTTCGACCATTAAATATGAAGGTAAATTGACATTACAAATACAAGGAGAGGGGCCTTTAAGTTTATTGTTAACACAAGCTAATGAAAAGCTGCAATTAAGGGGGTTAGCACACGAAAAAGGTAAAGTGACCAGTAGCTTTAAGAAATCTATCGTTAAAGGTACCCTGCTCATTAATATCGATTTAAAAGATGCAAAAAATCGTTATCAAGCGGTGACTGAATTAAAGCAAGAAACTTTAGCTGAGGCTATCAATCATTATTTTATGCAATCTGAACAATTGCCTACAAAATTATGGTTGTTTGCTAATAAAAACAGCGCGGCGGGGTTGTTAATACAAAAAATGCCTAGTCAAGAAGCTGAGTCAGAGTTTTGGGAGCATATAGTAATGCTTGCTGAAACTATTACGGCTAAAGAGTTATTAAGCTTATCTAATTATCAAATTATTAACCGCCTATTTCATGAGGAAGCGGTCAGATTATTTGAGCAAGATCCTGTTTGCTTTAAATGTAGTTGTTCAAACGAAAAAATGGCAGCAATCATTATTCAACTAGGTGAAAAAGAAGCAGAAGAAATACTAGCTGAGCAAGGCGAAATTACTGCAACCTGTGATTTTTGTAATAGAATCTATAGGTTTGACAAAGTAGATGTAGCCAAGCTTTTTACACGCGGAAACATTATTACCGATAATGAAACTAAACAATGATAAGTAGTAGATTATGAATATTAAAAAACTTGCTTTTATAGGAGGAGGCAATATTGCTTATAGTCTAGTGAGCGGTTTAATTAAAAATCACTATCCAGCTGAAAAGATATGGGTCAGTAATCCTAGTAGAGAAAAAAGAGACCGCTTTCAGCAGTCGTTTTCAGTTAATATTGAGACTAGTAATATCCAAGCTATTGCGCAAGCAGAAGTCGTTATTTTTTGCATCAAGCCACAAATGGTTAACAAGGTCTTAGCAGAGGTAGCAGAGACGCTAAAAAATACAAAAGCCCTTGTTATTTCTGTGATGGCAGGCGTTAGAATAGCAACTTTTATTAAATGGCTAGGTAGGGAGCTGCCACTAATCAGAGCAATGCCTAATACGCCAGCGGTACTCGGTTGTGGTATAACAGGATTGTATGCAGAGGAAAAAGTAAGTGATGAAGAGAAAGGCATCGCAGAAAACATTATGCGTTCTGTAGGCGCAATTCTTTGGTTAGATCAAGAAGAAAAAATGAATGCTGTGACAGCACTTGCCGGAAGCGGACCTGCTTATTTCTTCTTAATGATAGAAGCGTTACAACAAGCCGGTCTCAAAATAGGGTTGAGTGTAGAAGAGGCAAAAATTTTAGTGTTACAAACAGCACTTGGCGCCGCAAGAATGGCATTAGAAAGTAATAAAGCAGCAGAGGTTTTACGTTACGAAGTTACCTCGCCTAAGGGAACTACTGAGCAGGCCATTAATTGTTTGCTACAAGATAATTTCAAGGGATTACTTGAAAAAGCCATCATGGCAGCGAATAATCGAGCTAAAGAGCTTGCAGACAGTTATTCTTAAAAAAAGGAAATCACTATGCATTCTATTTATCAAGCTGCCTATTTTTTAATTACTACTTTATTTAATCTTTATTTATCTGCCCTGTTTTTGAGAATAATTTTACATTGGCGTCGAGCAGATTATTTTAATCCTTTAAGTCAATTTATAATTAAAATTACCAGTTCTGTAATTAAACCTATCAAAAAGTTTGTTCCAGAGATAAAAGGTATTGAAATCTCGACCATACTGGTTTTGCTAATTATAGAAGTTATTAAATTGTTTTTGTTACTAGCCATTGCAGGCATTGTGCCACCAATCATCATTTTTTTAGCACAGCTTGTAGCGGATTTAGCTAGTTTAATATTAAATTTATATTTTTACTTAATTATTGCCGTCGTCGTCACCAGCTGGATTGCTGCATCCCAATACAATTCTGCTATTTATTTACTGAGCCAAATTACAGAGCCCGTGCTAAAGCTAGCAAGAAAAATTATTCCTCCAATCGCGGGGTTTGATTTATCACCAATTATTGTGTTAATTGTAATTAAACTGCTTGATATTTTGGTTGTTATGCCGCTTTACCAAATTGGACTAAACTAATTGTAAGATTTTAAAATGTTTTATATCTGGCAACAAAATAATTTAATTTTAAAAGTTTATGTTCAGACTAAAGCGAGTAAGGATGAGTTGGTTGGGGAATATGCGGATTCATTAAAAATTAAAATTATAGCCCCACCGCTTGAAGGTAAAGCTAATCAGTATTTACAGAAATTTCTCGCTAAACAATTTGCGGTACCTTTACAAAATGTTGAGTTGATAAAAGGTGAAAAAGCCAAGAAAAAAACATTTTTAATCAAATCTCCTCAGCAATTAATTGCAGGGATAAAAAATAGTTTATTTAAAGTAATTAGGTAAAAACGTTAATTCACAGAGAAAATTTATTGAAATGAAAAAGCTAGTATTAGCCAGCAATAACCAAGGTAAGCTGAATGAGTTGCAGGCTTTGTTCTCTACAGTAAATACTGAGTTAATTTCTCAGGTGGTATTTAAGGTACCAGACGTTGAAGAGATGGGCACAAGCTTTATAGAAAACGCACTACTTAAAGCAGAAAATGTTAAGCCCTATACTTCCTTGCCTATCTTAGCAGATGACTCGGGTTTGATAGTAGATGCTTTACAGGGAAGCCCAGGTCTTTTTTCTGCACGCTATGCCGGCCCCATTGCAACAGATCAAGAAAATATCAACAAACTGCTCAGTGAATTAAAGGGAGTGGCCGAAGAAAAACGGACAGCTAGGTATTATTGTGCTTTAGTGCTAATCCAATATAATGAGAAACCTATTTTTATTGAAGAAACTTGGGAAGGAAGAATTTTAACGGCATCGCAAGGATATCAGGGATTTGGTTATGACCCGGTTTTTTTTGATCCAGTCTTAAATTGTAGTGCAGCTGAATTGACTAGAGAAGTAAAAAATAGCGTAAGTCATCGAGGCAAAGCCTTATTACAATTATTACAAGTGCTAAAAAAAGGTTAAGATGATGTGGTTTATTAATCAAAATTATCCAGAAGCAGTAACTGCTGCGTTTGCAAGCCTTGAAAAGGTATTTGCTTTGCAAGGAGAAAAATTATCATCCCATTCATTAAGTGAGGTCATAAGAGTAGAAATAGCTGGCAGAGTTTTTTATGTAAAGCGGTACTTTTGGGGTGGTAAAAATTTAAGGCGATATATAGGTCGTTCTAGGTGTTGTGCTGAATGGGAAAATTTACAGTTTTTACAAAAACTAAATATTAAGGCCCCAGCTGTTGTAGCTTTTGGAGAAGAGAAGCACTTAGGGTTTCTGACAGGTCGAGGAGCATTAATTACCGAAGAGATTGAAAATACCCGGGACTTGGCTTATATTGCCGAACAGCAACACCCATTATTTGCAAGCTATTCATGGCGTTTGCAGGTTGCTAAACAGGTAGCGGACTATTTGGCTCGATTACACGCCAGTCGTTTTATTCATAATGATTTAAACTGGCGAAATATCTTGGTTACTTTGGAAGAAATACCAAGCGTTTATTTTTTAGATATTCCCATGGGACGAAAGTATTTAACTTCATTTAAACGCTTTGCAGCCAAAGATCTGGCTTATTTAGACAAAAAAGGCAAACTATATACTTCTAAGACGTTTAGGTTAAAATTTTATAAGCTATATAAAAAAATAACCAGACTAACAATAGAAGATAAAAAAAATATTCAACGAATAGCACAATTCTTTACTGATAAATACCATGCAAGATAATGTTCATGAATTAATGCTAGCTGAAAAAGCAATCACAGAGAAAGACTACTTACAAGCTATTGTTTATTATGAGTCCTATCTTAAAACTCATCTTTTAACAGTGGAAGTTGCTCACAATTTAAGTTTATTGTATATCAAAATCTCTGCACATGAAAAAGCAAAAAGTTTGTTATTACAAGCGATTAAGCTGTTTCCCGAAACAGATTCCCTTTATAGACAATTAGGTAATTTTTGGAAAATGTTAGGTGAGCTTACCAAAGCGGAAACTTGTTATAATAAGGCACTAGCAATAAACAATCAGGAAGCAAGTACTTATAATAATTTGGGTTTACTTTTTCTTCAAAAAAACACATTACTCGAAGCAGAACGTAATTTTAAACAGGCACTAACATTAAAGGGCGATTATTTTACAGCCATGTACAATTTAGCCTTGTGTTATAAGGCTCAGAAAGATAATAGGCAAACGGTTGCGTGTTTATTAAGTATAATTAGCGCTAATCCTAACTATGGACAGGCCTATTTTTTGTTAGGCCAAATACTATTGGAAGAAAAAAATAGCCAGGAGGCATTACAATATTTTCATCGGGTGGCAAGCCTATACCCAGATGATGTGGATATATTACATAATATTACTATTAGTTTGTTAGAAAAAGGCTATTACAAAGAAGCGAAACCCTATTGCTTGACGGTTGCTGATTTACAGCCTAATAACACTATTGCTATTTTTAACCTAGGGGTAATAGCTGAAAAAATGGGAAGTTATGCTGAAGCAATGAATTTTTATGAACATGTATTAACAATTAATCCCAATTATTTTCCAGCTTTAAATAATTTAGCAATTATTAATTTAGAAACCCAAAATTTTGATAAAGCTAAAAAACTTTTTGAGCAGGCTCTACAAATTGAACCAAATAATAAATCAATAATCCATACACTTAGCGCAATTAAAGGCGATCAATCAATTGATTGTCCGCCACCTGAATATATTAAAACCTTATTTGATCAATATGCTGATCATTTTGAAGAACATTTAGTGAAAGGCTTAGATTATCAAGTGCCGCTGTTATTTAAACAAATGCTTGAAAGAAATAAGCTACTTTTAGAAAAACACTATCTGCTATTGGATTTGGGTTGTGGAACGGGTTTAGTGGGTGCTGTTTTGCAAGATTTTGCAGCAAATTTAGTGGGAGTTGATCTATCACTACGCATGCTTGAACAAGCAAAACAAAAAAATCTTTACTCACAATTAATCAATGATGAAATAGTGCATTATTTATCAACTACGATTAAACAGTTTAATCTGATTGTTGCGGCCGATGTGCTGGTTTATTTTGGTAATTTAGAACAACTATTTTTTGCTCTTAAAAAATGTTTAATGCCCAAAGGCTATTTTATGTTTTCAATAGAAAATTATCATAAGGGTGAATTTCTTTTACAAAAAAGCGGTCGCTTTGCTCATTCACAGCAATATATAGAAGCTTTAATTAAAAAATATGATTTCTCTTTGCGTGACAGTCAGTTGAGTATAACTAGAATGCAGAATAATAAACCGGTAGCAGGCATTATTCTTTTATTACAGCGTAACAAATAGCTATATAAAAAGTTACTTTATCCGTAAAAAATAAAAATGCTTAGTAAGCTTTAGTTAAAACAAGCGTATTTGTACTAGCTCAAACTTGATCTGACAGATTCCGGTTTATTGGAAGCGACTGTCAGGTTAAGTTTAATTAAAAAACTTCTCCAGCCAGATTTGTTTACCATCAGTTAATGTGTCTATGGGTGTTCGTCTACAGCACTTTTTTCCCTGATGTGTTCGGTGATTATTATAATAATTAATCCATTCGTCCAGATCTTTTTGCAAACTTTCAATAGTAGCATAGATTTTTTTACGAAAAGTGACTTGATAGAACTCTTGTAAAATAGTCTTATGAAAGCGCTCACATATACCATTAGTCTGGGGTGATTGCGCTTTTGTTTTTGTATGTTCTATGTCATTTAGCGCTAAATAAAGCTGATAATCATGATGCTCTGCTTTACCGCAATACTCGGTTCCTCGATCAGTTAGAATTCGTAACATCGGTAATTCACGCTGCTCAAAAAAAGGTAGCACCCGATCATTCAGCATATCTGCTGCAGTAATAGGCGTTTTCGTCGTATACAGTTTAGCAAAGGCTACTTTACTATAAGTATCAACAAAAGTTTGTTGATAAATTC